>Ga0080006_1118893_pt1 | contig 269037 bp, 242 predicted proteins | sample RS3BMetagenome_FD_69209 | JGI IMG/M metagenome (GOLD analysis project Ga0080006, IMG submission 69209) | Ferric oxide microbial mat and aquatic microbial communities from Rainbow Spring, Yellowstone National Park, USA - RS3B (SPADES... ...
GTCCTTGGGTGAAGGCCGAGAAGCAAACAGGCTTCTTTAAGAGTGTACAGACGTTCTGGCACGCCTATTCTATTGCAAACACCTATTAAAACCTATGTATTTTGAAACTGTTGAAAACGGCTTTGGGGTAACTATCAGCCTGACAGATTACACAGCGTCCGCTCAACGAAACTCAGAGATAGGTGCAACTCTAGGTTCAAAGGTGACACGGTGCTCGAAAAACCGTCACACGCTGATTTCATTGTGACGGCCTGATTCAAACATTGGGTTCTCAACCAACTGGTAGCTGCCCTCAACAATTCTTCCTTTTAAACAAACGCTTACTTTGAGCATGTTAACGGCCGGGTCGCAAAGCTTCAGCAGCTTGTGCTCAGCAATCTTTGATAGTGTTCGACGAGTGGTGCGCTATGCGAACCTAAACAAAGAAGGTTCACCGCTCAAAGATTTAAGACCTGTTGATTGTATGTAGTCACAGTGCTGTGAGGCTATTTGTTCATCATGTTCAGAACTTTTATAGATAGCCGATTCCCTACGTGCCACCGTTGTTAGAAGAAGGTGTGCTCACCTTTACGTCAACGGTCAAGCCACTTCTCACGGCGCCAGTGACCACACAGAAGTTTTCAAAGATACTGAGGCATCGAGCAATCTTCGCTTGGTCTGGAACACCTTCAAATTCCGGATAAAGCGAAACGCTGATTCTCGTAACCCGCCAGTAACCCTCCGCATTACGTGAAATCACTGGTTCCGCCTCGCCTCTAATGCTTTTAACGGGTATTCTGGACTTCTTCAAGCAAAAGATCAGACTCGCGCTAAGACAGTTCAGCACCGACGCCGCCAAAACACGTGATGCATTTGGTCCCTTTCCTTCACCCAGAGGAGGGGGCTCATCCATAATCAAAGTGGTCTTATCAGCGTCGGAGAAGGTAACTTTGAACCTGTAACCATCCAACAGTTCAAGCATTACTTTGTTACTCATACTTTTTTCTGAGTCGAGTTGGGAGACCATTCTGTGACACAAACACTTCCCACCTGTTTAAAGTTTGTGTGAACCACTCAGAAAATCGTGCGTTACCTGCAATGTCTTCAACCTTGTTGGGGCAGCGCTCAAATAATTTCTAAGACGCGTAAACAGCAACCAAATGGGTCACGCGGAACCCATCATTTTGCACAATGGTTCCTTAATCGGCACTGTGTTAGGATGCGTTAGAATCTTGTAACTGGGACTCGGATAAACTCAAGTAGCTGTACAAGTAGCTGTTACGGTGAACCTGTGTGCCAATACACAAACGGAGGAATAGGTCGCTCAACGTTCGCGTGAAGGACATAATGAGTTCACCACTTGTCACTGTGAATTCGTCATCCAGAATACGCGATGCCGCGGATGTTATGTGGACCATGAAAATAGGAAGCCTCATAGTGGTTGATGACACTGGTCACTTGGTGGGAATAATTACTGAGCGAGATATTCTATACGCAGCCGCCAAGGGACTCTTTGACGTATCCCGCGGCGATGCAAAGGTCGATTCGATAATGGCCAAGAACGTCGTAATTATAAACGAAGACGCCAGCATAAATCAGGCTACCGAGCTAATGAGCGACTTCAACATAAAGCACTTGGTGGTGATGGGCCCAGAGGGAAAGCCTGTGGGCGTGGTTTCGCTGCGGGACATTCTTGACGTGGGCTACCAGTTACTCAGAATACTTAATCCACCCGACTAGTCGATTAATAGGAGTTCACGAAGCTTATTGTCTTCTATAACACCGCGACTTGACCAACCGCGTAGTCTGTAATAAGATTCAAGCATAGAGTCCAGCGGGCAGAGCTGTCCCTTGTGTTTTCCATAGGGTACAGGTTCGGCTATGAATCTGGGCGGCAGTGCGTCTTCCTCGATTCCGATCAGATTATTATACCTTCTCTCCAAGTTAAATATTCTTTCTCCCGTCCTAAGAAAATCTTCCTCATTGAACCCCCATCCCACGACTGTGTTCAATGCTTCGACATAGTCGGCGAGGTTGTAGGCCATATTAGAAAACGCGCATATCTGAAGCGAGTCGAGCACAGCCACCAAGTCTTGCTTGTATTTGACGGCGGAAGCCTTTTTGGTAAAGTCATCAGATTCCGACACCAAACTCTTTATGCCTGGTAGGCTGGCAAACGAATAGATCAGGTCTGGGTACACCCAGATGTGGAGAGATGCTCCTGTGTTCTCCGTAGCATTCAACAGACCCCAGGCGTGTTCCACACGTGGGTCCGCGTTCTGAATAGTGATGCCTTTAACCGCTGTACTCAAAGAGGTGTCTTTGAAGGCCTCAGCAAGATAATTGGCTCCGACGGCCAGCTTTTCGCCCATTTCTTTCCTCTCAGATATGAGTTTTATGAGGTGGACCATCCGGTCAACATCCCCCCACCTTAAGCCATCGTCCACAGCCAAGTACCCCTTCTCCGTTGCGGAGGCCAGCACGGCAAGAATGTTACCTGTTTCTATGGGATCAAGTCCCACTTCGTAGCACAGATAATTCATATAGGCAACAGACTCCAAGTCTTCCACACCGCAATTGCTGCCCAGAGAAGATATCTGCGCATAGTCGGGACCCTCGACACGGAACTTATACTTTTTAAGACTTGCTGTTTCCCGTCTACATTGAACGGAGCAACTGTTGCATGTCAGTCTGGAGATCAAAATTGAACCACTCATGGTTTCACTGTTCAACTGGTTCGCGTGTTCAAAACTCGTCGCGGTGTAATTTTTGTAGGGAATCGCTTCGAATTCATTGAGGGGGCCCACGGCTAGCGGTGTACCGTAAACCGAGAACAGGCCGTTCACCCGGTTAAGAAGCGGAGACTCCTTGACTTTTTGGGTTAGACGCCTAAATAGGTCCATGAATCGCTGCCTGTCGGAGACCGGAAGTCTGCGAGAGTAGTCGGCAGCTATTACCACAGCTTTAACCCTTTTTTGACCCAGAACCGCTCCTGCACCGTGTCTTACACCGCTCGACCTGCCCGCATCGTTGACCACATTGGCGTATTTTACCAGCTTCTCGCCAGCTACTCCTATTGAAAGAATCCTGACGTCACCGTGCTTGGCTCTAAGATAATTCAAGCATTCGGTGGCTCCTTTGCCCCAAAGCGCGGAAGCATCTTCGAGCGAGACCGCACCATTTTTGACAAACAGATACTTGGGTGAGTCGCTGCTACCCGTTAGCTCCAAGGCGTCCAAACCCGCGAGTTTAAGCGCCGTGGCCACGTAACCGCCAGTGTTGGCATAGGCGATTGTACGCGTTAAGGGAGACCTGAACACGAGGGTGAGCCTGTTGGCAAGGGGAACACCCGTTCCAGTGACTGGTCCTGCGTATAACCCAATTAAACTTTGAGACGATAGGGCATCAGTTTGCAGTGATGTATCAAAGAGCCTTTTTCCCCCGTATCCTCTTCCGCCTATAAACTTGAAAGCCAAATCCTCATTAACGGAATTATACTCCACGCTACCACGACTGAGGTCGACGAACGCGATTCTGTTGTTGTAGCCTCCTTTAAACACCACCATGTCCACCTTAAAATAAATAGCTGACGCTACTGTTTGGATTTATGGGTCCATCAGACTAATAAACTCTAATAGAAATGCCTTATTCGAGAACCCTGTTGGTCTGCGATAATGGATTCTGAATAACCATTCAATTCGCAGCTAATGGCACCAACCCATTTTTTTCTGTTTATCGATGCACTTCAATTATAAAAATATTGGAGGTTAATCTCTTATTTTGCGCAGCGTAAATCAGCGGCTCAGATGTTTGACAACCAATGTCTTCACAGGGTCATTTATAACAAATGAAGATGTTAGCGCCCACACAAAGCTTAAAGCGAGTTGGGGTGCCGACACAGCGGCGAGATTGTAGACGCCTATGAGCGATATTACTGCAACGAGGAGTGAATCCAGTGCTATGACAACTACAAGAGCCACGCTTGGTTTGGATTGCCAGAAATGATTCCTTTCCCTAATTATGAGCACGTTGAATAGCCCACTTAGAACCAAATAATCGAAGACATACATGTGTAGTCGCCCCAAGTTCTCGTTGAGTCTAAAGAGAGTTAACCCCAAGTAGAAAGAGCCGAATGTCTCTGCGACCGCCAAGATGCCAATTAACACGCCGAGTTTTACAAACCAAGTTATATCCCAAGTATCCGGTCTTTGCGAATATCTTACTCTGTCCGTGGAAATCGAAAGTGTAACGAAGTCCGTCAGGAACAGATAAAGAACCATGCTGAAAATGGAAACCGCAAAGCTATCGGTGACCAAGAAGGCGAGGACGACGAACACCACTATCTGAAACGTTTTAACGAGTTTGTTGATTATCCACGTAACAACTCTTTGGTAGACCATTCGACCCACTTTTACCATTTCCACTATTGGTTCGAGACCCTCAATCGTAAGAACAGCACTCGCAGCGCTTTTGGCGGCGTCGGTCGCATTCTTAACGGCTATTCCGACCTCCGCCTGCTTCAAGGCAGCGGCGTCGTTGACCCCATCTCCAGTCATCCCTACTGTATGTCTTGTTTGCTGAAGCTCCTTTACTATGTTGTACTTGTCTTCGGGGTATATCTCTGCGAAGCCCACGGTTTCCTCAACCAGCCGAGAGCGTTCACCTCTATCCCCCGAGTCCCTCAGACTCGACATCTTCTCGATACGACCCTTAAGCGAAAGCTTTCGAGCCACTTCTTCTGCCACTGGCAGAGCATCGCCCGTAAGCATCTTGACTGACACGCCGAGTTCTTCGAGTTCGTTGACTAGCCGCGGAGAATCCTCTCTGAGCTCGTCGCTGAGTGCCGCAATACCCACTACGGAAAATTTACCGTCACCCGCATCTTTGGCAACTGCTAATACTCTGTAACCCTTCTTGGTGTATTCGTTTACCACTTCTGTAACTTCAGTAGCAATCATCTGTGCGTCGGGGCAGAGCTGCAGTATGGCCGAAACCGCGCCCTTTGCAACTCGGAATCTTCCTTCTTGGCTGGACACTAAGGCCTGAGTCATTCTGGTTGAAGGGTCGAATGGTGTGAACTCGAGCTGAGAGTAAGGCGTAAAGGAAACACTTTTCTCCTTTGCCGAATTGAGAAAGGCCAAGTCTATAGGGTCCTGATTCGCTTCGTTTGAAGCGAGTGCACCCATCAGTATGACGTCGGTGCCACCGAATGAACCATAGGCCACCGTTTCGGTAACGCTCAGCTTGTTCTTGGTGAGCGTTCCAGTTTTATCTGTGCACAAAACATCCATGGTTGCTGCGTCTTCGGATGCGCTGAGACGTGTGACCAAAACCCCTTTTTTTGATAACTCAAGCGACCCCAAAGCCATGCTTATGTTGAACATTGAGGGTAAAGCAACGGGTATTGCGGATACAAGCAAAACCACTGTTAAAGGGACTATCTGCGCCAAGTTTACGTGTCTTACAACGGAAACGATTATTCCCAAAACGAGGAGGGATGAAACCATGGCGATGAGCCACCGCACAACTCTCGCGGTGACTTCTTCCATGTGGAGCTTGGGTTTGGCCAGTTGTATCAGCTCTACAGTTCTCCCAAAATATGTCTTTACCCCTGTAGCCGTAACCGCTCCGGTGGCCTCGCCTCTTTTTACAGTGGAACCACTGTAGACGGTGTCGCCTTCATGTCTTGAAACCGCGAGCGACTCACCAGTGAGTGCGGATTGGTCGACTTCCAGTTCTCCCACCGCTATTCTAACATCCGCAGCCACTATGTCTCCGGCTCTGAGACGAATGGTGTCGCCTGGAACGATGTATCGCGAAGGAACCATTACCCACTGGCCGTCCCTTTTGACTCGAGCGTTGATGTTTAAACGCTGTTTGAGCGTTGAGATTGCAGAGCCCGCGCGTCTTTCCTCAAACAGGCTGAGCGACACATTGAAAACCAAGAGCCCAGCCACAATGTAAGTGTCAGCAAACTTGCGAAGTATCCATGTCAGAATTATAGTAAATTCCAGCATCCAAGGCGTGATACCCCAAAATTTTCTTGCGACGTTTACAGCCAAATTGCTTTTTCTTTCTGGAACCTCGTTGTAGCCGTACAGTTGCAACCTTCTTTTTGATTCTTCTGAACTCAATCCTTCCTCAACATACACTGCGTCATTGAAATCAGAACCTTTGGTGGACATATTCACTCAGCTGTCCCAGATCGGAATCATTCTGAAATTGGCCCCTATAGAAGGGAGTCTCCGAGTACCCGCTTACTTTAGAAGCACTCTTGAATCAACTGCGTAGCTTCCACTATGAGTCACGATAAGAGGGTTCACATCCAATTGCTTAATGTTCAAGTCGACCATGAGCTTAGACACCTTTGTTATTGCATCCACAACCGAGGCCACGCTGTAATTTCTGTTCCTAGCCGTAAGCAGGTCGAGCACCCTACTGCTCTTTACCATCTGTAAAGCTTCGACCTCTTGGACGGGACAGAGACCATAGCTCACTGACCTAAAGACCTCTACGTATATTCCGCCCAAACCCACTAGCACCGCCTTACCGAACACAGGGTCTTCTGTGCCTCCCAAGAAGACTTCGACGCCGAACAGTTGTTCCTGAATCAAGACTCTTGGCGAAATCTTTGAGAGTTCATCGAAGACTCCAACCACATCATCCGCCTCAACGTTGGTTCTAACGCCGCCCAGCTCCGTTTTGTGTGTTGGCAGATCTGTTGAAATCTTCATAACGACTGGATAACCGATATTATCCGCTGTTTCAACCGCCTCTTGCCTGCTCGCGGCAACCCCCCATTTCGCGGTCTTCAAACCGTAGACCTCGAGCAAACGGAAGGAATCTGCATCGTTCAAAGATGATTTGTCCGAAATGAGTTTTGCGGCATTATCCATTGGATCGGGAGCTTGGATTTTTTTAACAGGCTGCATTCTGTCCACCATGTGCTTCAAAGAACGAACAGCATCCTCTGGAAACCTATACGCGGGTATACCTCCAGATTCCAGCATCCTAACTGCTGCGTCTTCGTCGAGACCCATGACCACTCCGATCACACTCTTGCCCTTATACCCCAAAAGAATCCTTGCAAGCTCGGAACAACTGACTGTTGGAAGCGCTTGGACAATCACTATCTTGGTGCAATCTAGATCCTGCACAAGTTCGAGAACGCGGCCGTAACGTTGGGCGTCCGCATCTCCCGATAGGTCCAATGGGTTCTTTGGGGAACTCTGAATGGGCAATACCTTGCGCAATTGGATTAGTAAACTCTGCGGGAAGTTAAAGAGGCTGAGCCCCTGCCTTTCTATCTCGTCTGTAACCAAAACTCCGTGACCACCTGAATTGGTCACAACCAACACGCTGGGGTTGATGGGTTCAGTTGATAAAACGAGTTTGACTAAATTCAGAAACTCTTCTAAGCTTTCTATATATACGCCGCCGACAGCGTGCGCCGCGGCTCTAAAAAGTTCGGCTGAACCCGCAAGGCTTCCCGTGTGAGTTTTCACGGCTTCGGCACCGCTTTTACCAATACCGCCTTTAAGAAATACGATGGGTTTCTTCAAAGCTACGTCAGGAGTGGCCTGCAGGAACACTCTACCATTCGCCACACCCTCGTTATAGCTGAATATTGCTTTCGTGTCGGTGTCGTCTGCCAAATATTGATACACCTCTGTTTCTGTAACATCGCACTCGTTTCCCAAGCTCACAAAGTAGCTGAGACCCGTGCGTGTTCTGTGAGCCCAATTTAACATGTAAACGCCTATCCCTCCACTTTGAGTTACAAGCGCTAGGTTACCCGTCTTAACATCCGAAAAACTGAAGGTCGCGTTGAAACGCGGTGTAATCAGGCCGAGAGTATTGGGTCCAAGCACCCTGAGCCCCGCCTTAGAAGCGGTCGTCTTCAACTCCTGCTCCAGACGTGCGCCTTCGGAATCCAACTCTTTGAACCCAGAAGTGACGACTATCACCGACTTTACACCTGCATCCACCGCATCGTCCATAACTAAGGGAACAGTGGCACGAGGAACGCATACAACTGCCAAGTCGACTTCAAGAGGCGCACTCCTAAGAGTTTTATAGGAGGCCAAACCTTCGATGTTATCCGCTGAAGGATTAACGGGTACCAGCCTACCGGAAAATGTACCCATAAGGTTGCGCAATACTATGTTGCCTATTTTGGTTCTCTCACGACTCGCACCTATGACAGCAATCGTTGACGGATTAAAGAGGGAGGCTAGGCTCATAACTGGATGCTAACCACAACCCGTATAATAAGTCGATGGTGTGTGGCTTAAATTCACCAAACGGATTCGTTAAGCGACCCTCCGTATCTTCGGTTGACGGAGTCGCGCAAACACGATTCTTGATTTTTAATACGACCGAACAACTTTGAGGCAAACACTTTAACTTAAGGCTCAGCTTCTCAATTCAGGATTGAATAACCGTGGACGCGCCCACTTCCTTCCAGCGCAGCGTTTGCCGCGGTCTGCTTTACTGGGAAGGCGCGCACCTTATTCAACGCCGAATTCGTGTTTTTCGGTCGTCCATTCCTGCTTGTTCTCGCAGCCCGCCGAATATGCTTCCAATGCGACAGAGACCTAATTCATTCATGATGAGCAACTTCTCGCTCCTCGACAAGACTTGCCTCGAAGAAAAATGGAGACCTTACCTCTACAGGTATGAATCCCTCACCGACCACGGGTACCGTTCTTAAGTAATGTGATAGACATCGAATCCTCGATGTCAAGAACCCGTATTTAGTGCAACTGTGAACCCTAGTGAATACTGACTTTCTCGCCTTTCACTAAAAACTGTACCCTGCCCATCTGCACCATGTTCGTTTCAGTTACAAATACGACCTTCCCATCTGCACTTAAGCCTCGAGGACGCACCGAAACGAGCTTGCCCCGGGTGCTAACAATGAGATTGGCAAGCGAATGACTGACAACACACCTCCAAGGTTCGAGACTTCAACGCTATAGCGCCGAATCTTCTAATCAGAGTACTGGGGACCTTGTGGAAGAAGTAGTCCCACTGCCGTGATTTTCACGAGCAAATTCGCACCCTTGCCCGCTTCTTAGAACTGTTCTTTGAGTGGTACACCGCGTGGAGGTGCCCCACGTGGAAGCTTATCCAGACGGGACCCGGTGTACAACGTAGCCTATATAACCAAGCGCATCCACAGATGGCCCAGCCTTTGTTTTGAATTGAACCCGAAGCATCAGTCTGCAAAGATGTGCGAAAGAAAACAGTGATTTTTAAACAGCAGAGTGTCAAAATTATATATCCTGCTATTGCATATAGATGCGGAGTACGACTCGTGGTGTTGCTTATCGTAGAACACAAACTGAAAGGAAAGAGAAGCTTGGGAGAGGTTTCAGCAATAGGTATATCCATCGAAAGATTAAAGCACGTGGATCCAAGACCCGAATGCAAATTTTTGGAGGCCTATGTCGACACAAGAGAAAATGTGGTTTTCTGTTTGTATGACGCGACAAGTAAAGAGGCTCTGATGAGTTTGCTCAGCGAAATCGACTTAGACACGGAAAAAACTGTTTATCAAGTTTCCAAACTGGTATGAGCCGCAAGTTCGCCGTTGTTCACTGCACTGGCTGCCGACTTACATAGTTTCAACGGCGGACAAGTGATCAACGAACGGTCTTTAGGTGACTGTATTCATATTCAACATGAACGCATGCCCGCGAAGCAGCTCAGCATCAACTGCGGGAAGACGCGGAGGCTGTCTTTGTTTTGCGATTCCACACGCTCTGCTTAAAGATTAGTCGTTGACTCATCAAACTGGGCAGCCATCAGACCAGACAATATACGCGTTACGTTACAGCCTCCGATTGTTTAATATTTTGACTATTCGACAACGAATGCCTAGGAAACAGACCGCGGCGCAACTGATTCAACAAATGTTCAGGTGCCCACCCAAGCGTGTCACGCTTTACCCCATTAATTGTGGTTGAGGGTGCCGCCAAACGTTTATGAGCGAACTAGTTGTCTTCCATCCCACCCATCCACTTGTCGCCTCGACTCAATTGTTTGACCACTTCTTTAACAGCAGAGTTGAACGAATACTCACTGTACATAAATCCATGTTTCAACGAATCCGAAAAATTAAACTGGAAAACTCGGGTTTTTGAATTCACGGAAACAGGGAAGGAGTGGAAGTATACCCATCCCAGACGTCTTAGCCGCTTCTTTACTTCTTCCATGTCCAAGTCGTCTGGAAGTTCAAGGTCGTGCGTGAGCGCTCCATGAGGCCACATAGCCACCGCAAGCAGTCGCACAATGCGTACGGGTCGGTCACAAGAAGAAGTTTCGGTGCGGACGAATCTCATTGTCTGTTGATTTCGCCTCAATAGTGGGTGAGCTTGTGAGGCTCTAGGTTTCGTCGCCAGCAACTTCGCTCCCAAACGCTTGAAAAGTGTTCTGATACGGACCCAGAGAACCCTATACTGCGAGGCTGGCTTCATGATACCCAACTAAGTCCGCAACGGTAACCAGACTTTTCCGCGTTGACCGACCTGCTGCACAACCCCACTGGTTCTTGTGTGGAACACTCATGCCTAATGCAACTGTCACAAATAACCTGAAGACTAAGCCGTTCTTTGCACGGTGGAGGGCTGAACTTTGGTGGGTGGGTTGAGCCGCTTAACAACTCCACCAATTGCTGCGGCAGAATACGCCTGCCAGACGCGGAAAACTTTTCTGAATTCTCTATCGACGTATGCCGAACCCAAGCCGAAGTCGCTGGGAATCTCGACTGAGTTTGTGACCCTTGTCATTTGTGTAAAGAATTTTCGTGTCTCGTCGTCCACTTGTGCGGACCAGCCATGTTTAATCAAAATAAGCGACACAATTCATCGCAAAAGTTTTGCGTGGCGTTGTGATAAACTTTCAGCCGTCATATAGGGGCACAGGCGTCATGGATCCAAGGACACGATGCCTAGAGGCAGTTTTCTGCAAGGTTGAAATTCTGCGGCCCCTCTTTTTGGTCCCCAACAATCGTCGGGGAAAACGTCTTCGGTGACGCGCAATGGAAGCCTGGCGGAGGCAAGTGAATAAATCACCAAGGTTTTGGGTACTCCAACACAATTCGAACCAGTGTGAGCATTATATTATTGTAGGGATTTTCCAGCAAATCTTTGAGGCCCGAAACAATGTCAGGACGCCTAAGACTCTTCTCGCTCGCACAATCACTCACCTTCGCAGAGGCATCAAAGCGATGCCACACAATTTGGCTAGGTGACCAGTCAAAAATCGGATTGGAAACGGTTTTAACCCGCCATCAGTTCGGAAACGTGAACTGTACCAGAATTTTGCAATCGTATTACGCACTGCTTATAGTATTTGCTTATACTTTTGTTACCCCATGACAAATGTACGGTTATACTACTTCACTATTAAGACAGAACAGTGCGCATGCGTGGTTACACCACTGGACACGCTTCCCAGCAACAATTTTTTGAAGCCGCCTAGACCCCTAGTTCCCAAAACTATTAAGTCAAACCCATTTTCTTGTGCATAGCCAACAATAGTGCCCACCACTGACCCCTCGCCATTCAAAACAACGCCGTGTGCATCGACACCACTCGACTTTGCGACCTGCACGGCATCGCGAACCAGCTTATCCGCGACGCCTTTTGCGGAGTCGTAGACATCTTGCGGGTATTGATATTGCAGCACCCCATCTCTGGTTTCCCACATCAAGGGCAACTCGAAGACGTGTAATATCGTAAACTCAGCTCGATGTTTCTCAGCAAGCGAAACGGCAACGGTGAGCGCCTTCTTAGAGTAGCTAGAACCGTCTACAGCAACCAAAATTTTCCTAAACACATCCATCGTTGTTCCGCCGCTTGACATATTCATACCACTGCATAAGTCAAGCCGTATGACCCATATAAGTGCTGACTAACCCCTGAAACCACGGCCTCTCAGCAATGAACCGTGCCGCACCATGCGAGCTTTTTGACTCATTTGGCGTGTCAACCACTATTCATTAATGGATTCACAGGTCTCCAACAATCCACGGCAGCGCACTCACCTCGACAACACAACCCCGGAGCACACTCATCCTGCGGGTCAAAGGAACAATTAAGACTCCAACCTGAGGACTCGGCGAGCAATCGAGCGTAGCGACCACTGACGCGCTTAATCGGTGACACGCCACTCCCTCAGGACGGCTTTGGCCGCATTGTAGCCAGGCATGCCGGATATACCACCTCCCGGATGGGTCGCAGCGCCAGTCAGGTATAACCCTTTTACAGGAGTGGCGTAGTGAGACATTTCTGGCAGCGGACGATAGTAATAGAGCTGCTCCAACGTTGGATCGATGTGCTGAGTGTTGCCCCTTTGTATCCAGAGCCTCTGCTCTAAGTCGGCCGGTGTTTCAACGGTTGCCGCAATCATCGCCTCTGGAAGCTCTGGCCAAAAATCCGCCAGCCTAGAATAAATCTTGTGGTACGCGTCACGCTTGAATTCGTGATAGTCTTTGTTCCACACCATGGGCGACTCGTCTGGGACAAACTGAGCCCAGCAATAGAGCACGTGTTTGCCCAGCGGCGCAAGCGAAGAGTCATAGCTAGTGGGATAGTTTACGGCTAACAAGGGTTTCGGCGATATTTTCTTTTCCGAATTCGCGAAGTGGTAGGCTCTTTCAATGTCGTCGAGGGTCTCCAAGGCCACAAGTTTACCCGAATTAGCATCGACCCTTTCTTTCTGAGAACATTTGAGCCTAGGCAGCGTGTGCAGGGCAGCGTGAAACGTCATGCCGTAAGAGGTTATCCTGATGTTCTCCAGCCTCCTTGCTAGGTCCGGGTGTACCGTTCCCGGGTCCACCATTTTAAGGAGTGTTCTCTGCGCGTCAATGCTGCTCACAACCACTTTTGCACTCACCAATTTTCCGTTTGCAAGTTCCACTCCTTCCACAGTCCCCGAACGCACAGGTATTCGCCTGACTTCTGCGCCAAGAAACAATTTTCCGCCCTTGGCCTCCAAGGATTGAGCCAAGGCCTCCACCAGTTTACCCGAGCCACCAAGCGGCCTCTTCAAACCACTTTTGTATAGCATTGTGTGCAAGATTACCATTAGACCGCTGCCAGGCATGTTGGGGGTGGAAGTGGAAAATATAAGTGAAAAAAGGGAGCTAAGCGCCACTTTAACGTGCTCTTCCTCAAATTCTTCTCTTAGAAGCTGGTTCGCGGACATAAGAACCGTGCGAACCATGCTGTTGAAGTCTATGGAGGCAACCTCCGGCAGATGCGTAAGTAAAGGTTGTCTAAGAAAGATTTTCGCCATCCCCTTTAAACCCAAGAGCTCGTCTATTCTGGGCGGAGCGTCAAGCATCAACGCCTCAAGAAGCGCTTCCTCTTTCAACCACTCTTTTGCCAGTTTCCCGTAGCGTGATGCATCCTTCTCCGAGAACCTCGAAAACTCTTTTACGGTCTTCTCAACGTCGCTGTAAAACGTCACCACCGATCCGTCTTCAAAGGGAACCTGAAACATTGGCTCAATCGAAACGTATCTGAGCCCATACCTCTCAAGCTCCAACTCCTTTATTATCGGAGTACGCTGAATAAGTATGTGGTCTATGGCTCCCCCGTTAACCCTGAAACCGGGAGCATTTTGGATGAGCTCTTCCGTGGTACAACAGCCACCAGCTATCACCCTTCTTTCGAACACTGCTACTCTGAGACCGTGTTTCGCAAGGTAGTTGGCGCACACAAGCCCATTGTGCCCCGCCCCCACCACAACCACGTCGTAGTCACTGGTCAAACACGCATTCACCCGCTTTTACGACTATTTGCAATCGTTTCGGTATTCACGAAGAACACTGTTTGATTGGGAGAATATGTACTGCGGAACACGCCAACCGGTAGAAGATTGAAAGTTTGGCCTAATACCCCAGTGGGCAAGTTGCGGTCGCTCAAGGGGGTACTCGAAAAAGAAGGATCCAGCATCATGTTGCGTATTCTATATTCCTAATAAACATTGGTGTGCAAGTATGTCTCAATATACACTACTTTGCGAGCCACACTATCTTAGGGCCACGGGGTCCACCACTCCCACGTTAGCAGTTGTGCTCGGGTTTGGGTCACAAAGGTAAAGCATGTACTCCGCGCTTTGAAGCCCTACGTATATAGCCAACGCGTTTCCTGGCCCCGCCATGTAAACAGTCGAGTTCGAATTCTGCGCGGTTAAGGTCTTATTTGCGAAGACTACATAAAGCGTTACTGGGAGGTTTGAACTAAGGGTTCCCGTAAGAGTGCTTGCACGGTCAACGTGGAAATATTTGGTAACACACTGTGTCGGCGCTACCCTTACAACTGTGCCCGCCGACAACAGCGTAACTGAGGAAGCTGAGTTCAAGACGATTAGCATCAAAATGAGTGCGGTCGCAACTGCAAACGCCGTGATGAACACTCTGCGAGCCGCAAACGGATGTATGCCAGCCACTGAGAACAACCACTTGAAGCCGATGTACCCCATAAAATTAAACACTTTCGCTGCCAATGGCTGCCAAGCTCGGCTCGAAGTCTGTGACTTAGTGTCGTTGTCCTCGATGTGCTCAATGCTTTCTGCTCAGCCTAATCCATAGCGGACAGATACTGCTCGCCAATTTCGTAACCTTAGGCGTACAGCCAAATCCAAAAAGAGCTCAAACCATCATAAACAAAAAGTTTTGCTCAGCCCATGTTTCTTCTTGCTATTCCTAACCCAATAAAACAGCATTCATGAGCCTTATCTTCTCTCAAACAGCATAGTTCGAAATGAGCACTCGCCGTTTCCACTTGATCAGCCAGCTGAACACACTGTGAGCCATCGGTTCCGATGTTGAACGGTGGACAAGCGTACATCAAATATGGTGAGCTGTACACTCGGGATTAAATCGTCTGGGTCATTTCTTAACCGATCAGAAATGATTGACCCGCTCGCAGGTATGCTTTGGGTCACGGGCGCATCGGCGCTTCTCATGGCGATTTATTTCGCAAGGAGCCTGAACGCGCCAGTGATCCAGATGTTCAGGGAAACGGTTCAGAAGGAAACCAAGCAGGAAGCCATTGTCACCAACAGGAGCCTGCTGGTCTCACTCGGCGGACTCGGCGCCCTCAGCCTGATTCAAGGAGTTTGGATGATGGACACATGGCCGCTTGTTGGTAGTTACAACATATTGTTCGGTGAGATATACGCCGTCTTTGGACTGATAGTGGTGAGCGGAGCAGCCTCCGCTCTTAAGGGTTATAGCCTTAAAGGACTATCCTATCTGGGAGCCTTAGCGGGCGTCTGGGGACTGGCCGACGCTTACGGTATCCTAGCCGGAAATCTGACCTCGGAGCCGCTCGTAGCCGCCGCGTTATACGTGTCGGGGGCACTAGCCGGAATCCTTTCCGTGCCAGCCACCCACAAACCCAGTAGAGTCACCATTGGCTTACTGGTACTCTTCCTCGTGTTGTTCGCAGCTGCGTCGATATTCCTAGGAGCTTCGGCAAGCATTGAACACTTGTCTTCGTTTTCAAAGTACTCGCCATAACCCTTGAAACCGCAACTTTCCCCAACTTTCTTTTTTATTAGTTTAAATCAAGGCGATAGTTATTTGAAGTCAATCCCATCTTTTTTTCTTTGCCCGCGGATTCCGCGTTGAGCCCGCCCGTGGTTAATAGTGAACCAGTGTTCCACACGTTCACTTTGCTCGCAGGTCCCAGCTGGTTGCCGCGAAAATTCAGACCAACGCAGAAGGAATGGTCAACTCATGCATTTATGGGACCCTATTCAAAAACGTCTTTTGGGGTTGACCCCAAGAATAGCCGTGGGCGACGGTTCCAGTGGATGATTGTGACTCAAAGAGAGAGGCTTTTAAAGAAATGGATCGCAAGCAGATACTGGCAATTCGGAGCATCTGTAAGACCTGAACCCAATAAGGAGAGAGCGGTTCCCACCGACGGAATATTCATGTCCAAATAAGAAACACGTCTACGCATTGTTCCTCTGACTAAACCGTTAATTCGTTGAATCGCGGCGGCACACGAACATGCCAGTCGGTCACCTCTTGGTATCTTTGAGCCAAGCTTATCAAAACATCTTCCTTCCAAGGTCTCGAAACCAGCTGAACCCCGACGGGCAGACCTTCGCAGAAACCGCAGGGCACGCAGAGCGCTGGTAGACCAATGAAGTTGAACGGTTCCAAAAACATTGTGTATTCGTAGTGGTCAGCGAGGGTCATCTTTTTTACCTGACTTATGCTGGGTGCCACCGTCGGCAGAGCAGGGCTGACAATCAGGTCGAGTCCCCTTAACGCTTTCAAAACTTGGGTTAAGGCCTTGGACCTGAACCTCTGAGCTTCAACGTAGTCCACAGCCCGCACCTTTTGACCCATCTCTATCTGCTCTGCGGATGTCGGCAAATATTTGTCCCTGTTTGCAGGATAGAGCTGTCTATGCACCGTAGCGATTTCAGAGGTGTCAACGACGCTGTGCGCCGAATTGATTTCGTCAATCAGCGGTAGCCTCACCTCTACGGTTTCGATGAACCCTTCGGACACCGCTTTGTCGACGAACGCTTCCACCGCGGAGGCTACCGCTTTCGAGGAGCGCTCAAAAAAGGCTTTTTCCACGCCTACTCTGAGGCGGCCCGGAACCCTTTTGATACGTTTTGGGTAGCCCATACATTCGAGTAGGAGTGGAATATCTGAGGCGAATCTGCACATCGGGCCCACGTGATCTAGGCTCCAAGCCTCGGGGAAAACTCCTTCGGCTGACACTGCACCATAAGTGGGTTTGAGACCCGTCACACCGCACATCGAAGCGGGAATTCTAATAGAGCCACCAGTGTCTGTGCCAAGCGCGAACAACGCCAAGTCCGAGGCCAGCGCGGCCGCTGACCCGCCACTTGAACCACCCGGTATCTTTGTGTTATCCCAAGGATTCTTTGTAGGTGGAGACTCGATGCCCAACGCGAATTCGTGGGTGTTGGTCTTGCAGAGAATAATGGCACCCGATTCTTTGAGTTTGGACACAACTTTCGCGTCTCGGCGTGGAACGTTATTCGAAAAGAGAGTGGAACCATAGGTGGTTTTTAGCCCCGCCGTGTCTATCAGGTCTTTGACGGACACAGGAACACCGTGAAGTGGACCTCTGCGCCTCCCCAATCTGACTTCTCTGGCCAAGAGTTCGGCTTGATCCCGAGCCCCAGTATTAATAGCCAAGCAGCTTTGAACCGCAGGGTCAAAGCGTTCTATTCTTTGAAGAAGATTGTCCAGAAGAATGGTGGGTGACAGGTCGTCGCCTGCTATTAGCGAAGCAACCTTTGCAACACTGGTCCTCAAAAGGCGTCACTCCACGCTTGAGTACTTACCCGCGTCCCTATACTGTTGCGGCTTTCTGGCTCTGACCACCATGGTCAGGACGACGGAAAACGCGCTCCACGTAAGAGCTGCCATGGGCATATATGTAAGAGGAAACGACGGAGGATACACTGTGGAGTAAATGATGAAACCGAATATGACGCTGGCCACCAGTGGCGCAACCAGATGCAAAAGAATGCTGAATTCCTTTCCCCTGTACAGAAAGCCCACGGTTGAATTGACAAATATATGAATTGTTAGCGAGAAAAGCGTAGCTATTGTGGCGAGTAGCACAAAAGCCTCGAAGAGACCAAACACCGCACCCATCGCTAATGACAGAACCAAGAAGACGGCCGTAACCGTTAGAAGCGCTCTTCTGGGCACACCGTGCACCGGGTCCACTTTGGCGAAGTATTTGGGTATTATGTGGTCGTCGCGGGCGAAGCCGTAGAAGTATCTTATCGCGGAGTTCGTAAAGGAGAGCCCAGAGTTAAAAAAGCTTTCAATAGCGAAAAATGTGATTATGAGAGCAGGCGCCAAACCCAAGATACGTTTCGCTTCAACCGTACCTGGCGCCAGTTGACTACTGAAGGTTGACATGTTCGCGGGCCCCCAGCCTATAGTGAAGCCGTAAGAGAAAAGTATGAAGAAAACCCCAGAGATCACTACGTCCACCAAGAGAGCCTTGGCTATGGTCTTCTTTGGAAACGATGCTTCTTCGCCCAGTGTAACCACTGAGCCGTAGCCCAAAAAGGAGGTTATCGCGAAGATTCCACCAAGCAGCACACCATTGAAGCCGGTTGGTGAAAAAGCGGGAGTGAACACCTGCAACGTGTTCTTCGATCCAGATAGAATTATTATGGCCACCGCAGACGAACCCAGCGCCACGATCTCCGCTGAACTCAGAACCACGCTATAGTTCAGCGAAGGTTTTATTCCTAAGTAGGGCGGAATCGACCAAAGTATTACGCTCACAACTATGATAAGGGCCCAAGCATATGAAGGAAGAACCACACCAGTGAAAAATTGAAGTGCGAACTCAAAAAGTATTGTTAAGAAGATGGGCACGAATGCAAGGTCGGTTATTTGGTAACCCAGCAGAAGCATTCCAGTAAGTATCCCCAGAAAGGGACCCGCGGAGCGACACACATACGCGTAGTATCCCCCCGCGTGAGCCACTTTCTTACTGAACTGATGAATAGCCACTATTGTGGTTAACACACCCACGAATGCAACCAAGAAGGATAGAGGAATTGAACCATAGGCGTACACCGAGGCTGCTGTCACTGTGGAAACAACGGCTGCCGGCGCCGTCGCGGACACGCCTTGGAAAACCACCTTCCAGAATCCCACCTCGCCGTGTCTCAGCTCCGCACTCTGCGCACTCATAGAACTGCTTCATGTTGACAGGCTCTTATAGGTTGTGCTTATATTTAATGCATCAACCCGGAATCGCACGATCTCCGGTGCTTCACGCCAGTCGAACGATCTCGGACACACCCCAAAGGCTACACAAGCATGGCATCCAAACTGAATAGTGTATCCTTGTTTTTATCACTGTTTCCAGCGTGAATTGGATTCATTGAGAAGGCGTTCGTGTTCCCTCAGCGCGTGGTCCTGCTTACTCAACATAACCAGTATCTCCAAATCATTAAACGTGCCCATATCCAGTAAGGCCACTCTTAGCACAACGGGTTACACTATCGATAATTTTGCTTTTCAATTCATCGCTCTCCTGTAGCTGGGAAGGATTTTCACGAAGTTCTCATCTTCTCAATCGTGGATGATATACTTCAGTAAGAATGCATCATCGCCACGCAGCACCTTCTTGAACAAGTCGCATCTAACAGGCTGGCACCTTCCAACAGCCCTTTGCTCAAGATATGAGACCTCCCTTGGATATCATGTGGAAGGAATCGAAAGGAATGCCACGTGCTCGTGGATATGTAAAAAGGATCATTGTCAACAAGTGACCCTAGTCCATCTGAATAACACCCTATTGGGGGAAAAAGATTCAATGTTTTTATCGGGTGAGTTACATCGAAAATACCTAAATAGGTAATTTTGGTATATTAGGTGTAAAGAGGTCTAAGACCAGCGTCTACGTTGATAGTGAACTCGGTGAGAAGTTTAGGAAAAATTTCGAAGCGAGGGTTTAACACAAGCCTTGGAGGATGCTCTCTCAGAAAAACTATTCGAAGAAAACCTAGAAGCCCAACTTCCGCGCCTAGATGAAACCTCAAGTATAGAAATAAACTTTGAACCAATTACACCGAAGAAGAGTGTGAGCGAGTTGGTGGAAATTGAAAGAAGACGCAGAGAGAAAAGTGTATCTTGACAGCGGCATAGTTTTGAAAAGATATGTGAAAGAAGACTAAAGTGAAAAAGCTGTGGAAATATACCTTTAGGCTTACGCTGGATACCGCGTCATATGTTTTAGCGCGTGGAATATCGGTGAAGTACTCGGTGTACTTGACCGGGCAAGAAGACTCAAAAGACTGTCTGCGGACAGTTACACGCTTGCGGGAACAAGGTTTATTTCAGAAACTGGCAGAATGACCAGACTGAGTGTCTGCCATGTTTTACCAATAAAAATTGGGACTCTCAAGGAGACATGGAAAATAATCGAAGCGCTGCATTTTTATGAGGCAAATGCGCTGCAGCTGGCTTCAGCTAAAATGGCGGGCGCAAACCTGTTCTTCACCTCAGACCAAGAGCTTCATAAAACCGCCTTGTCAATGGGTTTGAACCGTGTCCATCTCTGACCTCTTCGCCCCTAAAAACATTAATTTTAAAACTTCGTGCGAAAGTGGCTTAGTCTGGATAACGATTCATGCTTTTCATCACCTTCTGTGCACCTTTCAAGAAACAGCTCTAAGAAACGGATAAGGGTGTGGAACAGTTCTTTCTTTGTTTCAATGCATCATCCGAGGGGAGGATGGGTTCTTGTTCTTCTGAAACATTGACGTTACCTCCAACCTACTTGATCCGAATACTGTTCTTGCAGCCTCAAACTCTTAAAAACTTTTATAATTGGGTCACTTGGCGAGTGGTCACGTATACAAAAACCAAAAGTCTTTTTCGTACACGGCTTTGTGCGGGTGCACACGAAAAGGCACAATGATTCGTTCCTTTCTTTTCTTGTAACGCTGTAAGGTAGGCATTTTTCTCGGTTGAGCTAAAAGACGTAAAATCCGACAAGCAACTCCTTATTCATGACTCGGCTTTTCAGGGAGAGTCTTCCTTTCAAGCGAAAGTATCGCTCCTTTGGTCTTTCGATCGGTTCAGGGGAGACCTCCTAGATTTCCTTTTAAAAGTATTCTTGAGGGTGCTTGTGTACACCGCATTGTTCAAGTTTACCGCTTGCGAGGTCCACAAAGCTGTTTGACACGTCCTCAGATTTCCTCTTTGCCACAAAACCACGCTTTGTCACGTTTAACAGATGACACATCTTCGGAACAACCAGCTAGATTTGGAAACCGTGAGCAGGACAGAGAACAGACCACGAGACGGCGGGATTCGTCAAGGTTGGTAAAGATTCGGTTCTTCTGAGCCAGGCACAGGACCGCCCATCCATTGTGTTCTGGTCTCGGTTATTCCGGTTCTTTTTAGTCCGAAGTTGTTTTAAGTCGGAGAATAAAAGACCGAGAGATCGAAGCCTTTCTCCTTGTCCCAAATCTTCTTTGCCCCACGAACAACTCTACTCCCACCCACCTCCTCGGCGCTCATTATGATAAAGTCCACTTTTCCCCTTATATGTCTGGACAGTTCCTCCATTAGTTCTAGCTTTGAGTTGTGTAACTCCTGGAACACAAGGATTAGGTCGAGGTCACTGGTGTCCAAGTAGTCTCCGCGTGCCCTGCTTCCAAATACGTAGGCTTCGGCGAGTGGGAAATCTTCCAGAACGGTTTTCACGATTTCTTTGGCGAGCTGCCCCATTCTCTTCTGACTTTCTATTGCAGATTTTGCCTTGACCATTTCAGTACCTCTTGGCTTTTATTGAAGATTTCATCCGCTTTAACCCTGTTGTACGCTTTGGCGGGAACACCGTTTGCGGCATCCGGGTACCTCGTAATCACGTAATGAGGATTGATTTCGTAGACCGCCGACCTTATATCTTCCGGAACACTCAAATCCAACTCGGTCTCCAAAATTTCAACCAAATCGGGCAGAGAATGAATTTTACCCGGGTCCTTCCCATTTTTCAGTAACACCGCTTTAAGAGCCTTTTCAACAGCCTGATGTGAAAAAAAGACACTCGCATAGAACACCCCTTGTGCAAGAAGTATTTTCGCCGTTTTCAGGTCTTCCTGAGCCTGTTCCATCCATTTGAGACATTCATCCATATTTTGCCTGTAAGCGTAGATATGGATATGGGTAAATAAAACGGTTGTGCGCATTGCTGATGTCTTCCCAACGCTAAAGGGTTTCGAGCGGATAGGACTCGGGGTGCGGGAGGGGATCTTATAGCACGCCGTGGACAACTTGGCGGTGTTGTAAACCAGCTCACTGTTCGAGACGCAGTGTCGAGAACTCAAATGGGGTTCACTGGGAACATAGTGGATGTAGTCGCGTATGAGAGAGAAAGCTGGAAGAGACGAGTAGCCAGTATAAGGAGTGTCATATCGCCGATCGATGTAGATTCACATTTTGATGGGGTGGGTCCATCGAATTTTATCTTTGACTTGACCCCTTTGGCAAGGGCTAGTTCATCTGCGCCCTGAGCAGAGTTTTTCGATCTACTGTTATGGATGCGGTTTCGAATCGATAATAGATCTAAACCAGTCTTTACGATTATTGCTTTGGCGGGTCACTGGAGCACTTGTTCACCACTGTTTTTCGAGCCTCGGGCTAAATTTTACAGCTATATGTTAATTTTTACATGATTAAGGAGTATTTATATACACATTAATGCTAATAGATTAACGATTGGGAGGTTGTGTTCAAAGCTATGAATGAACCATATTGTCCGTTTTTGGAGGAAGAAGGGTTTCGGCGTGCACAGAACAAATTTCAGAGTACGTTGCTACCAGTGAACCAGCATTATTGGAGGCTCGTTAAGATGGGGTGTAAACGTTCGGGAGCTAAGTGATCCCATATGGATATGAAGGTTCTCTTCGTTGCCATTCTTGTGGCCGCTATCACGGGTGCCACGGTGGGCTTGACGGTCAACGCAGCTTTCAATCACGGTCAAACGATTCTCGAATCAAAATACGATGAACTCAAAGCGAATTATGACGCGCTCGTCAAGACGGAGTCCTACTATGCCACTCTAGCAAACTTTCTGACGAATCATGCGGGCGTCTCCTATAGCGTTGGTCTCAACTTAACAGAGGTTTTAGCCACGCCCCGGGTGGGCATCGTCTCAGCCATGCCAATGGAGCAGGCCCCAATACTCGCTGCTATGAAGGTAAGTGGAGAAGTCAACATCTCGGGGTACGAGTTTTTTGTTGGCACAATGGGCAATCAACAGGTGGTCTCGGTTAGATCAGGCGAAAAAGAGTACGCCGTCACGCAGGCCACAACGCTTATGGACACCTTCTTTAACATCCACGCAGCGATACTTTCCGGAACCGCTGGGGCACGTGACCCCAACACAACAGTGGGCGACGTGGTACTGGGAGGTTTCGTAGTGGACAAGTCAAGCATACATTATTATTTGGGTAACACCACATATCAGTACTACGAAGACGGCTACGGTGGTGTGGAAATAGTTAACTTGAGCAGTGTGCCGAACGCCGTGTACGCGGGCTTCGGCTCTGCTCAGGTGGTGCCTTCAAACGCCTCGACCTACGGTTACGGATACGGCGCCGACCACGCCTATACATATTTCGAGGCGCTACCAGCATCACTTGGTTTGCTCCGCCTTGCGGAAAACTATACGCTCCCACTCACACCGATATCCTACATCACGGGTCAAAACGTTTCGGGTTACGCCGAATCATACATTATAGCCGGCGTCGTAGGCTCAGCCAATCAGTGGACAGAGCCTCTAAACTGGATGAGCCAGCAAAACGCTCTTTACGAGACAGATGCTGGAGAAAACGAAGGGATGGGCTTCGCTTACGTTAACACCCACTTCAATATTCCATGGCTCATAGTCAGGGGAATATCCGACTCTCCTTGGTATCCGAATACATATCAAGGAGTATGGGCCGCCGATGCCGCTGCAAACGTCACAGTGTTCGTCGCAGAGCACTTCTCGCCTAGGCTACCATATCTTAACGAAACCGTGGCATTCCAAGACCTCTCGACGATGAGTAATGCAAGGGCACACGGCTACATCGTTGCTGACCAAGTGTACTACGTGGGTCTGAACCCTGTGCTTATAGTTTACATCGCTCAGAGCGGCAACCAGACATATTATGTTCCAAGCGCATCATGGAACCACGAATACAGCTACAACTATACTCCACCCAACTTCTAATTTTTCTCAAGTCGCACTCAAGCAGAGTATTAGGCAGAGCTGTTCCTACAGCTCTTGCTGGAACTATTTGTGTTGTGGCACACTGGATGTGGGCAGGCTGAACCACGCGTTATCCCAACAGGGTCCAACTGCTCGGAGGCGTGTTCCTCATGCGGAATCAGTAAATACGGGTGGATTCATTGTGAAACAAGAGCTTTCTCAACATGTCGCCTTTGTCGTTCAACAGCCGAGTATCGTCTTTGGCCAAAATCTTTGAGTTTGGTTCAAACAGAAAATTGTGTCAATGCTTTGGTACTAATTTCTTCTGAGTTTATGTATCGGGTTTTTCGCCGCGTATAAGTCTGGCTTTGAGTTCTTCGAATTCCTGTTGGGTTATAACCCCCTTCGAGCATAGGTCGGCGAGCTTGGCTAATTCGTCGGCCACGCTCATCGTGCTTGCGGGTTGAAGAGTTCTGCCACCCGAATATCCACCTATAATGGAGGCGATCTTAGTGGCCTTCTGAGTGCCTATCGCATCGATTTCGCCCACGCCTCCCTCACCCCACTTGACAACAGTGCCTCTTCCGCCTTCCATGCCAGGCGCCGTGAACTCAAGAGAGGTTGAAAGCAGACCCTTCTTCACTCTGACACCGCTTATCTTGTCGTATGGAATAATCGTTATATCGGCTCTCAAGCCAAGCGTGTATGGGTCCCTTATGATGAGTCTGCGGTCTGTAGCGTAAACCGTGCCCGGGTTCACCATTTTACCACCTCTTTTCCAGCGCGACTGGGTAGCGACCACTATAATGTGTTCACCGGGTAAAAGGTACTTTTCGATCTTCTTGATTTTACCAGAAGCGTACTCTGTGTCTTCGCTCATCCAGAGAAACACTTCTCTACAAGATATTAAACTTGTCTCAGCCAACGCCCCCAGCTCTTTCCCCTCACCCCGAAAGCGGGTAGCATGTGAGAAGCGTTACCATCAAACATGTAAAACGTCTCTGCAGCCGCAATTGAAAGCGTGATGCGTGACCGTTGATGGCGCACCTGTCCCTTCCGTCACAAAGCCCGCGTTGCACCGCGCCACGGTCTCAGGTTTTCTCCCATACTTCACCGTAGCGCTCAACCAAGCCAAAGCCGTCGACCTTCAACTCGAGAGTGAACCCCGAACCGCCGAAGTTCAGGTAAACCCTGCTTCCAAAGCGTTTATAGCCCTACTTAAATAGTCAAGAGATTTCACCTCGAGACTCGGAAAGCGGACCCAAACAATCACAATGTGTACCTTTTAACCCGTCTTCAAGAGGCTACACTTAGTTGTAGGGTATCGGTAATCAGGTTTACCTCTGAATCCTCACCTCCGTTACAACCATAATCAACAAGAAGCCCTACACATGTTCATTTGCCTTTAAATCCACGTCGTCATCGAGACGGATTGGCTCGCTCAACACAGTCTCATACTCAGTCTCCAACCGGTGTTTGTCACCAAAATGGGTCACGGCTTCGTACGCTTTTCAAGCATTGATAACGAGCACCCATCCAAATCTTGCAGTGGGCGCCGATGACCCCTTGAACCCACTCGGCAACGAGTAAACCACGAAAAAGTCAACAACCACTTTTTTCGACGCCATAATAAGCAGACTAGGCTTTTCGGTTCTTCGTCAAATCTTATAACAAAAATCGGTTTGGGTCAGCGATAACACCGCTTTGTTCGATCACTTACGTACGGTTCATTACCCAAGATACCAACGTTTTGAACCAGCCGCTAACATCTGTGTACACGCCTTAACTTCGGTCAGCAAACCAACCTTGTAAGTGCCGTTGAAAGGGGCCTTGTGCACCCTATATATTTTCGACCTTCTCAAATCCTCTGTGAATCATCCTAGCTGGTAGCCGCGAGTCCGTAATGGCCCAGCAAATGGTGGTATTCTCCTAGGCCCATGATGGACCCAAAGGCTCTCTGAACCACTTCGCTGAGAGCTGGGTGTATGTGGATTGCGTCGAGCGCCACGTTCGCGTTTTGTTCTGAAGTGTACATGAGGTTAACGATTTCTTGAATCAGAACTGAGGCGTATGGACCGATTATGTGCGCACCAAGTATTCTCATAGAATCGGCTTCCAGCACAACCTTTACGAAGTAGTCCCTGACATTCATCGCCTCGCCCTTGGCTGTATCTTCGTACCTCTGAAAGCCTATGAGAACCCCCTCTTCTCCGTATCTTTGAACAGCCTCCTTTTCCCTGAGTCCCACCGCCGCAATCTCGGGATACGTAAACACAGCGTGTGGAATCGCGTGGTAGTCAACCTTGACCCTCTTATTCAACACGGCGTTGTAATACACAACTTCCGACTCGTAATTCGCGACATGTCTGAAGAGGTAGTTTCCGTCCGCGTCGCCGAACGCCCAAACATTGGGCTGAGAGGTCTCCAGATACTCGTTCACGGCTATCCACCCCTCAGCGGTTGTTCTTATGCCTCCTCTTTCGGGGTGCAGAGCGTCGTTCTCGGGACCCCTTCCAGCTGCCACCAAGATTTCTTCAACTTCTGAAGTGGTGCTTTTCGCGGTGTTCTTGGCGGCTGCGCGAAGCCTTTTTTTGCCTTTAGAGGTGAGTTCCACTTCGCGGACCTCGTAGCCAGTCAGAATGGTCACGTATTTTCCGAGCTTTCTTTTGGCCAGCTCTGAAACCTCTGGCTCCTCTTCGGGTAGAAACTGAGGATTTCTGCCGATAATGGTTACCCTTGAACCCATAGCCGAGAAGAAGTGTCCGAATTCGGCGGCGATGTATCCGCCACCTATTATAGCCATGGATTCAGGAAGCCTCTTCATTTGCATTCTTATCACCGAGTCGCTAGTGTGATATCCGACTTTGTCGAGCCCTTTGATCGGAGGAATCAGCGCTTTGGACCCGGTGGAAAGAAAAATTTTTTTCCCTTTGAGGGTTTCGGCGCCAACCCTAAAAGTGTATGGCGCAACAAACTCTGCTACTGCATGGTAGTAGTCAATGTTTTCGGAGGATGCCAAACCCTTTCTTATTGAGTCGATGTCTTTGTCTATCAGTGACCTCATCCTCTTCATGATTTTTTCATAGTTCACTTCTTTCACTTCAAACTCGACACCCAGCTCTTCAGCCTCACCCATTAACCTTACAAGCTCGGCGGGATAAACCATGATTTTGGAAGGTATACACCCCCTTGTAAGACAGATTCCTCCCGGCTCATCTTTGTCGATCACAGCGATTCTAATCCTTGGGTTCTTCTGAATCATGGGTTCAACGATGTTCATGGCCGAACCCGAACCGATCACGACCAAGTCGTATTCTTTCAAGCTAACCGCATTGGAATTCAGCCAAACAACAAAAGCGTTGCGTAACACCTATTACTAGACAACGTGAGTGTCTTCTCAGACATCATCATGATAGTCAAGTATCAATGATTTTATCATGAATATCCTGTTCTTTTGTTAACCCATAAACTTAAATATGGTGTTGGCCAATACCGTAAAGATGAAGCAAAGTTTAGCAGGACAGGATTTTTTTCCATAATATATTGAAGCGCATCAAAAATATTCCTTTTAGTTATGTTATTGAGATGACAACGGGGCACAAGGTCTTGGAGGTCACTGACAAGAATAATGTTGTGATTGACGAAATATACAACGCTTCCAAGCAAGTAGTCGAAGAATCCGAGAATGAAGATTTTTCTGATAAGCGACCAAATGAAATTAGTAATGCACTCGAAGATCGGCTCAGAGTAAAACTTCATGGTGGTATACCTGAACATAAGGTAGCTGGATACCCAAATGTAGTAATAGAAAGAGAGGGTGAAACGTATTATATTGAAGTTAAACTGGCTGGTCTGGATCAGTTGGGCAGCTCATTCCGCTCGTTTTATTATGAACCCGTTGAGCTTGCGAAGGTAAAGAAGGATGCTTATCATATCCTTGTAGGCTTTGCGCACCAAGATAGAAAAGTAATCAAGTTCAAGATTGTTGATGTATCAAAAATATCTGTTAATTTAAAGAGCGAATTCAATACGAATAATAAGGAACTCTACAAACCAGAAGCGATCCTAAGAGAATACTAACGAATGTAAATCGTTAATTCTTCCATTAACCTTCGCTTAGCTATTTTTACATAAGTCTCATCGATCTCGAATCCTATATAATCAACCCCTAAACGTGAGCACGCGATAGCAGTATTCCCTATTCCCATAAACGGATCGAGCACCAGCTTTGTTTTCTGTAACCCGTGTAATTTAATGCACATTTCAGGAAGACGAGGGGGGTAAGAAGATGGGTGCGGTCTTTCATCTTCTTTTGATTGTATTGTATTATACGGTATGAACCACGTGTTTCCTCTACATCTTAGATCTTGTTTTACTCCTTCCCACCTTCCTATGTTGCTCTTGTCTTGGTATGGAACACCTATGGCAAGCCTATCAAGCTTTACGTTACCGTTTTTTGTGAAGTGAAATATGTATTCAAAAGCATCATTTAGAAATCTTTGACCAGGGATGGGTTTGTAATGACCTATAGCCACATCTTCCTTTATCTTATCATAATTTCCAACGTCTGATTTCTGGATAGCTATTGATTTCACCCATATCATCACGTTCTGTAGGACGAAGTATTTTCTCATTCTGAAAGCGACTTCCCACGGGACCCAAAAATCCGTGGGTTTATGCCCAATATTTAGAAAGAAGGAGCCGTTGACGTTGAGAACTCTTTTGCATTCTTTTGCCACAAATTCTATCCAATCAAGATATTCTGTCCGTGGTATTGTATCATCATATTTGTTATACTTTATACCAATATTATATGGAGGGGAGGTAACAATAACGTCAATCTCGTCATCATCCAAGCATTCCTTCATACCTTTAATGCAGTCCTCGATATATATTCTGTTCTTCTTGCACTTCATTACTATTACCTCTATTATACCAAATATTAAACCTTAGGGGGTTGCGACATGGTGGGGTAATGGATATTTACTTGGATATGCTCTGCTCTCTTTTGGTGAGTTCAAACAGGTCGATTATCTTCTGCACTCTGCTCCTCACTTCTTCAATTGTTAGACGGTCTTCATGGAATCCGCCTATATGAAGCTCTCTAGCCGCGTCCCAGCTATCAATGGCTGATTGTCCATAAATTTCGCTGAGCTTTTGCGCGGCCTTGCCAAGCTCGGTAAAACTCCACTTTCCGTTCGTGGAAAAGCCCTTATACGTGGGCAGTTTAGTCTCCGCAAGCTGCTTGACACATTCTTCTGTCACCTTGTACAGTTTCTCGGCGCCCTGCACCAGCTCCCCTTCCACCAACTTGGTTGCCTCTCTCAGCAGAAATGAAATCTCTTCAACATTCATGATTGACTACCGCCTTTACGGCCGGCGATCACCGCCATGATCGCTGCGAACCCGGCTACGAGGGCGATGGATACAACAACTGGTTTCCAAGGCGTAAAGCTGGCGGGGGGAGGCATCTTTACCTCAAAGTTATTCTGCACAGAGGCTACCCCCTTATTGAAGGGCGTATAGAGAAGATTAACAGGCCATTTGGGGTAAAGGTATTGGAAAGGCTCGTAGACAACGAATATTCTGTTGTTCCCCAAGTGCTCAAAATACTCCCGGGACACTTCTACGTGCGACTCCAGCCTACCATCCGGAAAAATTCTCACATGAAGTTCCCAATGATTTCCTGGGTCTAAACCGAGGCCACATTTCTCGCCTTCCGGGTTAGCGGGAATGGCCTCCTCGAATCCTACTACGCGCAGATGGTTATAAACAGTGTCAACCTCTTCTGTTGTAACATGACCACAAATAATAGGGGGGTTCTTTGAGAAACCCTCGGAGACCTCCTTTGCCCTAAGTTTGACGGTTCTTCCATCCTTAGAGTGTAAACTCACATGGGAGGGCCGTTATATATGGCGTTGTCGCCGGGCCAAGCCCCCTTTCCATTCATCTCGCTGATTTTGGACGCTGCAAACTTCTCTATCTCATCCTTCGGGTACCCGAGCACCTGAACCAGGGACGGAGTGGAGCGAAAAATTGAGTTATGGTATTCCTTACCTGGTCTTGTTAGGGATTGATGCGAGCCACTCGTCGATTTCCCTGCCAAAGCTTTTTTCGATCCATAACTCTCTTGGGCTTATCCTTATTTAAACCCGCCAGTTCCATCAAGCATATTCCTACGAAAACACGTATTTCCCAGTAGCCTAGCGGATAAGCCGAAACAGGCGTCGTTTCAGTCGAAAAGCGAGTGTTGGGGTGACTTCAAACTCGCGTATCTCCTGATAGCCTCAAAAAGCCGCGCCGCACACCAAGTGCCCAGTAAGGCACAAACCACGCTCAAAGAACCAAGCGTAGCGCGGAGCGCTTTGCAGTTGTTCGGCCAACAGAGAACGACGACGCACCAATCGAGGTTGCAGGGAATTTATATTGTGGAACGATTTAGACTCGTTTACGGTGGAACAGTTTGTCCGAAGAACATCGTGTTACGAGGTCGACCGTTGAAACCCTCTTGGGTAAAGCGGTGTTTTATGACGTGGTTAAGCTAAAACAGCTTGGCTGCGATGTGGATTCGCTTCCCTTTTCAATAAGGATTCTTCTTGAAAACACCATCAGATTTTCGGGCAGAGTTCACGGCGCTGACTCGGCACTCGAGAATCTTATGGAGTGGCCAAAGAGCGTGGGTAAGGAACTCCCCTTTATGCCTTCGAGGGTGCTTCTTCAAGATTATACGGGGGTCCCGCTCATCGTGGACTTAGCGGCCATGCGCAGCGCAGCCAAAGAAGCGGGAATGGAGCCGCGCCGGGTCAATTCGAACGTTGACGCCGACTTAATCATTGACCACTCGGTTCAGGTGGATAGCTGGATGAGCGACAACTCTTTATGGGTGAATCTGGCTAAGGAATACGAGAGAAACCACGAAAGGTATTCGCTCCTCAAATGGGCTCATTCCGCCTTTTCTAATATGAGGGTTTTCCCACCAGGAAAAGGAATATGCCATCAGGTGAACCTTGAGTACCTGTCAAGCGTGGTAGCTGTCAAAAAAGACTCCGAAGACGGCTTGGTCGCGGTGCCCGACACGCTGGTTGGAACGGATTCCCATACAACCATGGTGAACGGAATCGGCGTGTTGGGATGGGGTGTGGGAGGCATAGAAGCGGAGGCGGTCATGCTGGGTGAACCGTATCATATGCCGATTCCCAAAGTGGTGGGCGTAAATATTACGGGTGAACTACCCGAAGGCTCGACTCCCACGGATGTGGTTCTCAGCGTAACCGAAACCCTCAGAAGAAAGGGTGTTGTGGACCAGTTCGTCGAATATTTTGGAGACGGATACGCGGCTCTGACCGCCGCGGACAGAGCCACTTTGGGCAACATGTCCCCCGAATACGGCGCCACGGTGGGTTTCTGTCCGGTGGACCAAGCCACTCTCAACTATTTGCTGGGCACAGGCAGACGAGCGGAACACGTAGGGTTTGTAGAGAAGTTCTGCAGGGAACACGGCTTCTTCTACTCGGCTCAGGCGTCTCAGCCGAAGTACTCGGAAGTCGTGGTTTTGGATTTGGACAAGGTCGAACCAGCCGTGGCGGGTCCAAGGAACCCAGACGAGCGTATTCCGCTGAAAGATGTACCCAACACGATAGCCAAGGTCTTGGACGAGTACAGGAAGAAGAGGGGTGCGTGGGTGAATTCCCCCCGAATAATCGCGGATGACGGCTACCAGCTACCCGCCATAGACGGGCACCCTTCTGAGCCGCCTAAGCCACGCGTGGAAGACTCCGGCATGCTAGGCGACGGGTCGGTGGTCATAGCCGCCATAACGAGCTGCACTAACACCTCAAATCCCACGGTGATGGTTGGAGCCGCTTTGGTCGCAAAGAAAGCCGTGGAGCTCGGCTTGAAAGCCAAAGAGTACGTCAAAACGAGCATGGCTCCCGGCTCAAGAGTGGTCACAGAGTATTTGGAGGAGTCTGGGCTTCTACCCTACTTGAAGAAATTGGGGTTCAACGTAGTAGGCTACGGCTGCACAACGTGCATTGGTAACAGTGGACCGCTGAGCCCCGCAGTCGAGAACGAAATAAAATGGCGGGATTTATACGCCGTGGCCGTCTTGAGCGGGAACAGAAACTTCGACGGAAGAATACATCCTTTGGCCAAAGGCTCGTTTTTGACCTCTCCGATGCTGGTCGTGGCCTACGCGTTGGCTGGGAGAGTGGACTTTGACTTCTACAACGAACCCTTGGGCGTCGCGGGCAACGGCGAACAAGTCTTTCTCAAAGATATTTGGCCATCGATGCATGAGGTCAGAGACGTGGTCAGCAGGTCTATCAATCCCCAACTTTTCCTGAGAAAGTATGCGGACGCGCTGGCCGGCGACAGCAGATGGGAGACACTTGAGGCTCCCCGGGGAGACGTGTACCACTGGGACCCAAAATCCACCTATATTCGTGAGCCGCCGTGGTTCAAGGCGGCCACCGAAAACAGAGTAGCCGAAGACATTATTGGGGCAAGAGTACTCGCCGTGTTCGAAGACAAGGTGACCACGGATCATATATCGCCCGCTGGAGCCATTCCCTATGACAGCCCCGCAGGTGTGTATCTGCGTCAAAACGGTGTGGACCAATCTGGTTTCAGCACTTACGGCAGCAGAAGGGGAAACCACGAAGTAATGGCAAGAGGAGGTTTTGGCAACATTAGGCTCAAAAACCTGCTCGCAAAAGGCAGAGAAGGCGGGTGGACCACCCACATGCCGTCGGGGGAAACCATGACGATTTTCGACGCAGCCTCACGATACGCCTCTGAAAAGGTGCCGCTCATTGTGTTGGCGGGCAAACAGTATGGCGCCGGTAGCTCTAGGGACTGGGCCGCTAAAGCTCCTCGGCTCCTAGGTGTGAGAGCGGTGATTGCTCAGAGCTTTGAAAGGATTCACAGAAGCAATCTGGTGGCCATGGGCGTTCTGCCGCTGCAGTTTTTGGAAGGTCAGGATTGGAGGAACCTGAAGCTCACGGGTGAAGAAGAATATGATATACGCGGATTGACTACGATGCTCAAACCAAAGGGTAGGTTGAGCGTAACCGCTAGGTCGCCACGCGGAGAAACTCGGTTCGAAGTGGACACAAAAATAGAGAACGAAACCGAGCTACAATACTATTTGAAAGGCGGTGTCTTGCCCTACGTGTTCCAAAAATGTTGGGAGCGACAAAGCAAAGCTGATCCAAATCTTCGGTTTTTGAATCCATCTGGTTCATAGTGCACCACGCGCATCCTCGAAGACTGGCTTTGAAATCAATACCCCAACCACCTCTTTGTTCTTTGCCGCGTTCAACAAACAGACTGCGCAGCTACTCGGTTGACGAAACACGTTTGAACCGCTCGATGCCGGCGGCGCCAAGAATTGGCCGGAGGCCTATCTGATTCAGTTGCACCAAAGGCAAAACGGGAGAGTGGCCGCGAACACGGAATATGAGCCGCCGCAATTTAACACGGGGTACTCTAACACCGCCTTGGCATCTGAAACACCAACGCACCCACTATATCTTTTAGGGTATCCAAACATCACGTATTGCGCGCTCTTTCGAATAAGCAGGTCTCGTCAGTGATGTGTGCATTACACCGTTTTTCCAACCAATTTCACAGCACTTCGAGGAGCGGTTAAAGGACCAACTCCGCTCCCGCTTCGGAAACACGTGACCCATGCATCTCCGAAGGTTAATGTTCACCTACGCTTCGAAAATGGCTGCGTTTAACCTCAGGTAATCCACTCCTTTTCTTCGTAAAGCCTACCCTCTAGAATGCGGCGGGCTGTCCGTAATGTCCTGTGACCGAGGTCGCTCGCGGACTATTGTCTCAACTCAAAAAAAAGATGCCCGTATCTGCCTATTCACAGACGGGCTGCTGGGTCAACGTGCTTATATAGCTGTGGTTGTATCACGGTTGGGTTAGCAAACATGGGTGTTGTTGTTCTACGGGGCAGAAGAAAGTAACGTAAACCGTAATCGAATTGTGCGAATTTTGGATACCACCCTGAGAGACGGAGAGCAAACGCCTGGCGTGTCTTTGACGGCGCAGGAGAAACTCAGAATTGCGAAGGCATTGGATCGACTTGGCGTGGACGTCATAGAGGCGGGTTTCCCTATAACATCGAGGGGTGAACAGGAAGCGGTTCGAATGATTGCGCGGGCTGGACTAGGCGCTGAGATTTGTGCTCTTGCGAGAGCGGACAAGAAAGATATTGATACGGCTATCAGCTGCGGAGTAGGCGGATTACACGTTTTCCTTGCGTCATCTGATATTCACTTGAAGCACAAGCTGAACATGACAAGACAGGAAATGGTAGAGCGAGCCGTGGAAGCCGTGGAATACGCGAAGAGCTTCGGTGTGCCGGTGGAGTTTTCGGCCGAGGACGCCACAAGAACGAACATCGAGTTTTTCAAGGAAGTGGTGAAAGCCGTGTGTGACGCGGGAGCGGACCGCTTTGACATCCCCGACACAGTGGGAACCGCCACCCCTGAAAGAATCGCTGAATATGTGAAAGCTGCGATGTCTGTGACAGATGTACTCGTAAGCGTCCACTGCCACAACGACTACGGCTTGGCTGTTGCCAACAGTATCTCAGCAATACTCGCCGGAGCCCGCCAAGCCCACGTAACGATAAATGGTCTGGGGGAGCGGGCCGGAAACACGTCACTAGAAGAATTCGTTTTGAGCATGCGAAATCTTTACGGTTTCAAAACCAAGGTGAACTGTGAATTTCTCTACGAAACTTCGCGTTTGGTCTCCAACTTGACCGGTGTGATTGTGCAGCCCAACAAAGCAATAGTTGGAGAGAACGCTTTCGGACACGAGTCCGGAATACACACGCACGGCGTAATAAGTAATCCTTCAACCTACGAGCCCTTTGAACCCTCTATGGTTGGAAGAACGAGATGGCTTCAGGCAGGAAAACACGCTGGTAGACACGGAATAGCCGCCCAGCTCCGCGCGATGGGTCTCAAACCCAAAGAAGAAAGTCTTCGACTTATCCTTGACAAGGTAAAGGAGATGGGTGACAGCGGTCTCACGGTTACCGACGGGGACCTCTACAAGATAGCCACCGCAATCATGGGTGGGGGAAACACCGACGGGGAAAGACTGGTTGAGTTGAAAGGACTCGAAGTGGTCACGGGTATCAACCGTCTGCCCACTGCCACCGTAAAGCTTTGTGTACGGGGCGAGAACCACGAAGCCACGGATGTGGGCTCGGGTCCAGTGGATGCTGCGGTAAACGCGATTCAGAAAATTTTCAGCGCAATGGACACTGTTCGGCTCAAAGAGTACAGGCTCGAAGCTTTAACGGGTGGCTCGGACGCGTTCGCCGATGTGTCAGTAAAAATCGAGGATCAAGCCGGCAACACCGCCTCTGGCAGGGGAATGAAGAGAGATATCGTGGTGGCCAGCGTGGAGGCCATAGTGACGGGTATAAACGCGCTTTTTGCAAAGAAATCCTCGAGCCAACTCGTCGAAAGCGTGGCTGCCAAACAGTCGGACAACGACGACGCGGAGGGGGCGTAGAAATGGGTTACACGATAACCGAGAAGATTGTGTCACGCGCTTTGGGTAAAAAAGTGGTGGCCGGCGAACTCGTGGAAGCCTTGCCCGTGGACAAGTTGTATTTCAACGAAGTAATCGGACCACCCGCAATACTCGGCTACAAACGCAACTTTGCAGAGGTCTATGCTGAAGCTGGTAGGAGGATAAAGGTATTCGACGCCTCCAGAGTGTCGTTTATGCCCGACCACACTGTTCCCTCTTGCTCCGTCATGGTCAGCAGCGGGGTAAGAGTGATGTCAGAATTCGCAAAGGAGCAGGGTATAGCCATGTATAAAGAGGGAGACGGAATAGAGCACACGATTGCTTCCGAGGAAGGCTTCGTGCTACCCGGCGAAATCGCGGTTGCGACGGACTCTCACACTTGCACACAGGGAGCCCTAGGCGCTCTTGCCTTCGGAATCGGCACAACCGAGGCTGAACACCTGCTTGCCACGGGTGAACTCTACTCATTCACTGTACCCGAAACGGTGAAGTTCGAGGTACACGGAGAGCTTCAAAAAGGGGTTTACCCGAAAGACCTGATTCTTCATATACTTGGCCTGATGGGTGAAGGTGGTTGCTCAAAGAAAGTCGCCGAGTACATGGGTAGCACCATTAGGGCAATGGACATGGACGGGAGATTCACAATGTGTAATCTATCCGTTGAGATGAGTGCCAGAACCGCGATAATTAACCCAGACGAAAAGACGATTTCGCATGTTTCCAGCGCACTCGCCGCGAAAAGTCTAACTCTAGGAGCCGAAGAAGAGAAAAGAATAACGACGAGTGACGCAGACGCTCAGTTCGCTGAAACTGTTTCGGTGGACGCCTCCAGCGTGGAGCCCACTGTTTCTCTGCCCCATTCACCCGCGAACGCGAAACCCGTTAGCGAAGTGAACGACGAAATCAACGTCGTGTTCATAGGTTCATGTGCAAACGCCAGAAAATCCGACCTAGCGGAGGCCGCAAAAGTGTTGAAGGGTCGCAGAATTCATCCCTCGGTGAGTCTAACAGTGATTCCGGCAAGCAGAAAAGTGTACAACTGGGCCATGGTCAATGGCTTGCTGTCCGTTTTCGCTGAGGCGGGAGCCAACATTGAATCCTCCAACTGTGGCCCCTGCTTCGGCAAACACATGGGTGTGTTGGCACCCGGCGACAGGTGTATGAGCACGAGCAACCGTAACTATAAGGGCAGAATGGGTTCTCCCGACGCTTTCATATATCTGGGGTCACCCGCGTTGGCGGCGGCAACTGCGTTGGAAGGCAGAATAGCGGACCCCAGAAAATACTTGGGTGGTCAACCATGATGATTATAGAGGGAACGGTGGTGAAGAAATATGGCGACGACATCAACACAGACTATATTATTCCAGCCTATTTACTGCAGGAGAGTTGGGACCCCCAGTTTTTCGCCGACCACGCGTTTGAAAGATACGACCCCACCTTTGTCTCGGCGTGCAGAGCCAATAAAAACAACGTTATAGTCGCCGGAAACAACTTTGGCTGCGGTAGCTCGCGTGAACAAGCCGTGTATGCAATCAAAAACAACGATGTAGTGGCGGTGGTGGCCCAATCTTTTCCAGACATATTCTTTAGAAACTCTCTGAACAACAAGCTTCTACCCGTCCAAGTGAAAGATACAAGCAGCATCGCTGTTGGAGACAGGTTGATAATAAACCTAGAAAAGGGTTTGGTCGAAGACTTGTCCACAACTAAGAAACACGAAATATTGGGCGCCCAAAACCTGGTTCAGCGAATAAGCAAGGGCGACGCGTTGGACTATGCTAGGGCAAGGCTGAGAGCAAAGCTGAGAGAGACCGCGAACCAAGTTTAACCAAAACACCCAGCCATGAGGACTTATAGAATAGCCTTAATAGAAGGCGATGGAATAGGGCCGGAAGTGTGTGGCGCCGCACTGCTCACGCTCGAATCACTTGAAAAATGCGGTTTCTCCTTCGACGTAAAACGGGTTGAAGCGGGTGACAGATGCCTCGAGCGAACAGGGGTGGCGTTACCCGAAGAGACCACGGCGGCAGTCAGAAACTGCGACGCCTGTCTCAAAGGACCGGTTGGTAGAAGCGCCGCCGACGTCATCGTTCGCCTGCGCCAAACGCTTGACCTATACGCGAACATCAGACCCGTGATAAGCCTGCCCGGCGTCCCCTGTCTTGGCAAAGACGTGGACTTCGTGATCGTAAGGGAGAACACCGAGGATCTCTACAAAGGGTTGGAGTTCGAAGTGCCCGACGGAGCCGTGGCAATCCGGCTCATAACCAAAAAGGCGTCGCAGCGAATCGCCAGATACGCCTTCAGACTCTCCGAGCAAAGGGCGAAGCAGAGAAGAGTGGTCGCGGTTCATAAGGTCAACGTCCTCAGAAAAACTGACGCCGTGTTTGTGGAGGCGTGCTTGGAAGTCGCAAAAGAGTTTCCGGAGGTGCATTTGTCCGAAATGCTGGTGGACGCAGCTGCGATGAACATTGTCAGGGACCCGCGAAGCTTCGACGTGCTCGTGACGACCAACATGTTCGGAGACATACTCTCCGACGAAGCAGCGCAACTCGTAGGTGGGCTCGGTTTGGCGCCTTCAGCGAACATTGGCGACGAACACGCTATCTTTGAACCGGTGCACGGCTCCGCGCCCGACATAGCCGGCAAAGACATAGCCAACCCAATCGCAACGATTCTCACCCTTTCAATGATGTTTGAGTGGTTTGCGGAATCCAGAAGAGACGAAGACTGCAAAGAAGCCGCCGGGAAAATCAGAGAAGCCGTAAACGCAGTTCTCCTAAAAGGAGTTACCACCCCCGACTTGGGCGGCACATGCACAACTTATCAAGTCGGCAAAGCGGTCGCCGAAGAGCTGGCTCATCGGGTCGAAACGGCTTAGTATCACAACAACCGTTTCACACGCATTGGGACACAACTTACATAGACCGTCCACAGCTCTGTCCACACCATTATGGTGAACCCACACTTCGCCGCGGTTCACGGTTTGTTATGCAGCAAACACGTATTCCAACGACTAGTTGAGTCTGGGCACTTTGCCGCCAAATCAATGCGCGCTATAGCGGTAAGGCTACACATAAACAGTTTACTGAAACACCAGATAAAAAGTGGTTCAACCCAAACAAAGGGTCGTGGTGTATTGAAGCTCAGCGTGACACGCGCCACGTGTTACACAGCTTCCGAAAGAGTCGAGCCGTGGTTCATGTTCGAGGATCCAACCACATAAAAATAGTTTGCATTATAGCGCAGCACACTCCCACCAATTTGGAAAGGCATGAATGGATACGTAAAGTTTCAATTTCCGCCCCAAAAGTCAGCGTATGACCCACCACGAAGCCAATAATTGGAATCACTTGCGCCACCAGCATCCCGTTTCGCGAAGCCCATGCTGACCGCGCAGCATCTGTTGCGTGGAGCGGACAAATGTTGGATATGTTTGGGTACCCGAAAGCCCGCGTTGCTGCTCAAGTGGTACGCATTAGCCTCTGAAACGAAGCGAACCGTCCGGAGAATGAAGAACAGGGTCGCCCGAACCCGCACATTCAATATATTTTTGAGCGCCCAGTTTCCGCCACCTATAGCGTGGAAGCTGAACACCACGCTTGTGGCTCCGCAGGATTCTGGAAGCATCTGACGGAGAAACCATTGTTTGTGTCAGCAAAGGCTTCAAGTAGGACACCTCTTCGCAAAACCCTGAGATGACCACTGGTCCACTACGGTAAACCAGTACAGTCAAGCAACAGCCAAGTCGTGTTTATATACCCGACGATAACATTTTGCCCAGTAGGTAAACGGAGCTTGAGCAAACAAGAACAGTTGGAAGCAAAGACTATTAGACAGTGTGTACCCGTCCACCTAGCCTGGAACGCTTTGAGCAGGGCTTGGACCCTACCCGTGATACACGCGCTTGGTTTGAAGGATCCAGCCAGATTCAACGAATTAAAGCGTAGAACACCCGGAATAAGCTCTACGGCTCTGTCTGAACGGTTGGCCGAGCTTGAGAAACTGGGTATCGTGAAAAGAATAGTTTACCCCGAAACTCCTCCGAGAGTGGAATACTCCCTTACAAAGAAGGGTTGGGAGCTCCACGAACTACTGTGTAAACTCGCGGATTGGGTGAGAAGATGGGAGGAAAAGGGTGCGCAGAACGTAGCGGAACCGTAGGGGACAACCAGTGAAAGGCGAGGCCCGCTCGCCTTTTGGTTTGACACGGCTTGAAACAACAATAAAGACGGCTGTTTCGCCGATTTTCGGGTCCCCCGCTCAAACCGTGGCACACAAAAAAGGGGGAGCGGTTTTGACTCTCCAAAGTGGGTTAAACGCTGCGTTGACGGCGGATTGTTACGTCAACGAAAACAAATTTTAAATTGGGATCCCAGGTTTCAGCGTTTACCGAGAACCCTCTGAGAGGGTATCTCCTGCAGTTTTATGATGGTCCTGTATCTGGACTCCATTCTTATCAGCGTCAGCTCAACTTTTTGTCCCACACCGAACTTCGAAAGAACCGTTATCAGGTCCTTCATCTCTCTTACAACATGACCATCTATTTCGGTGATCACATCGCCTGGTCTCAGGCCAGCCGCGTGGGCGGGGCTGTAGCCAACTACTTCGAACACGAGCACACCGTAATCCACGGATAAGTCGTATCTCTGCGCGATAGCCGGATTCAGACTCACCCCTGAGATCCCAAGCCACGGCCTTATCACTCTGCCGTTCTCCAATATTTGCTCGACCACCTGTTTGATTGTGTCAGTGGGTATGGCGAATCCTACGCCTTGAGCGTAAGGGATCATTGCGGTGTTCATTCCAATAACTTCTCCCCTTAGATTGGCTAGGGGTCCACCGCTGTTTCCCGGGTTGATGGCCGCATCGGTTTGTATCAACCCCTCCAATACAAAGTCCGAACCTGGGAGGGGCCTGCCGAGTGCGCTTATAACCCCCATGGACACAGTTGGAGCCCCCGGCAGGGCTAGGGCGTTGCCCACGGCGAGCACTATTTGTCCAACTTTGAGCCTGCTGGAGTCGCCGAGGTTCGCCACTGGGAGATTGTCGGCTTCAACCCTGATTAGGGCTATGTCGGTAGCTGGGTCAGAACCCATCACGGCTCCTTCGTATTTTCTTCCATCTTTAAGACTAACCGAGACTTTTGCCGCGTTATCGACTACATGGTTGTTTGTGACAATGAATCCTCTGGAGCTGATTATGATGCCAGTTCCCTGACTTTCAAACGGGGCGAAGCCCAGTCCTTTCGTCCCATAAACCCTCGTATTGCCTATGCTGACCACGCTTTCGCTCAGCTTTTCCACGGACTGAGTTATTTGTTCTTCAAACTGAGCCATGTCCATTTGAACCGCCTTCTCAGAACCCCCAGCTGACCTTTCTTTGTGGCCTAATCTTTATCCAAGTCTGCCCGTCAATTTCGACGATGTCCGCTGAACCCCGCACTTCTACGCCTCGCACCCGCCAAGGATTCGTAGAAACCAATTCGTCCACCACAAATGCGACTCTGCTATTCCGTTCTATGTTTTTGAATTTGAGAGTGTTTCTGATGTTGTGCCCCATAAAGTAGATGTTTTTGCCGTCAAAACGGTAGCCCACTGGTACAACATGAGGCTGCAAGTTGGGTGAAACGGTGGCCACTCTGCCCAACAGTTGCGTCCTAAGAAAGCTGGATTCATCTTCCGTGAAACCCTCAAAATTGACTTCCCGTTGCATGTGTAAGACCACGCCTCTAACAGGCGCGGTGGCGCCTTATATATTGGGCAGTGAGGATGAGCGAAGCAAGTATTGATTGATTCACTTGGTTCGCCGCGCAATACCTGCAAGCGGTTAAATGAAGGACAATTGACTCAGCAACAAACGGACGCCAGCCCTATATTTCAACTGTCACATATATATTGTAGGCTAAGTGACCAAATATATGTTTGAACCCTCCGAGCCAATCGGTGAACACGGTGGTTAGACCCAGAAGCCGTCATAAGCTGACCCACGAGAAACCAAAACACGTCGTGGAGACCACGATTATAAAGAAGGATGAATTCGAGAACACGGGTCAGGGACTGCTCGTGGTGGGCGGCGCCAAAATAAAGATGTTCGGCGCAATCAAGGAACTGAGAAATGATGATTTGGAGCCGGGCACACAATTTTCCTCTTGCGACGGACCCGGCGAGGAAGTTCTGACCTATCCCATTCAGGGCTCGCTTCTAGAGGAAGACAGTGAAGGCCGAAGTATACTGCTGAGAAGCGGGGACCTAGAATACTATGTGTCGCCCAAACCCCTGACTCACAATGCGAGCAACAGAGGGGAGCACTACAGGGGTATCCGGATAAGAATGGCTTTCCCAAGAAAGCACAGTTTGAACCAGACCATATCAAGGTTCGTACCTCTTTCCCAGATACCCGAAACCCGAGTGGGCACCGGTACAGTCACAAAGTTGTCCGGCCCAGGCGGCGCCCTTCAACTATTCTCGGGTATGAAGGTCTCCGATATCAAGCTATTCGGGGAGGCGAGTTTTCCAAGGTTCAAAGACGAATTGTTGGTATACGTATTGTCCGGTAGAGGCGAATTCAGTGTTGGCGACGTGTCCGTAAGCCTAGGAGCCCAAGACGCACTTCTTGTTAAAGGCGGCGAATTCGACGTCAAGGTGAAATCATTGGAGTCAAAGAAGGTTCGCTTCATGTTTTTTGGCGTTAAATAGGCGTAAATCAGCCAGTTTTGACCGCAAAAAAGAAAAAAAGATGGGGTGAAAAACCAACGGACCAGCTTAAAAAGTGGAAACGAGCCGCCCTAAAAGATTCGAACTGCGGGGTGAATGCATTGTCGCCAACTCGATTCGCATCAATCCTTTTTTCGCCTCATCTCTTTGAGAAGTTGTGTCCCCTGCTCCCTGTTGAGTCTTTTGGGGCTGTCCAGCTGAGCTTGGATGTCCCTAATCTTTGCGATGAACAAAAAGTAGCCAGCTATGGTAACCGCCACCAAGCCGAACACCAAGAGGAATCCTATCATAACCAACACCCGCCGGAGGAGCGTTGAAACCGTGTTTTGAGGCATCCCACCACGCGTTGAACCTTCATAGCCAAATTGTTATTCATGTTTGGTTTACACCGAGCAATTTGCCGACCACCTTTGATGCTTCGCTCAAGGGGTCGAACACGTGTTATAAGCCGAATCTCTAATAATAAACGAAATGAAATATCGCGGGACCGCATATATACCGAGCCCCCACAAATATAGAAAACTGACCTAGAAGATACATTGAACACAAAATGGTTTCTTCGACTGAGTCTCGCGTGTCTTTTGGCATTTCTTACGATTGGCACCGCGGCCGCGCCGAATTAAGCGATAGCTTGCCACCATGCGTCGTCAAAACTTGGCTATACGTCTCCCCAAGCCTTGGGACACGAAACTGCTCTTTTCAGCTGTGAGCTGCGCAGCAACGCTTAAAGGTGCTTTGAACCGACTAGTTTGAGTTCGTTGACCAATCGCAAAACGAATGTAGAAATAGAGGCTAAGACCGGTGGCCACTGGTTTGTTAAACTGCTCCAGAGCAAAGGTGTGGAATTCGTTTTCGGAACCACCGGAGCGGGTATGCCAGATATTCAAGACGCAATGGTGGTCGAGAAGCCACCCAAGTGGATCCAGGGTCTACACGAATTCGTCACGGTGAACGCGGCAACTGGCTATGCGCTTGCCTCGGGTAAACCAGGCGTAGCTCTGATTGACAGGGTGGTTGGCACGCAGAACTCTGTGGGTGCCTTCTACATCGCCTATCTCAACTGTTCACCCACGGTGGTTTTCGCATCATCCAATGTGCCAGGCGTTCCAATTCCCACCGGTGAAACCGAGTATCACTACGTTGGCAATCAACCCGGCTTCGTGGCTCCGTGGGTCAAGTGGTTCACGGAGGTGGAGTCTCTTGACACGCTGCCAGAAGATGTAGAGAAGGCTTTCTTCATGGCCACTTCGGTACATCCCGGACCCACTTACGTCACGCTGAGACAGGACCTGATGGCTCAAAGGGTCCAACGCGCAAGAGCCTTCGAGTCCGAACTACCGCATCCTTCGCCCAGGATTCCAGACGATGAAACTTTGAACAAAATCGTGGACGAATTACTGACTCATCGCCACCCTGTGGTGATTGTGTCACATATGGGGCGAAACCCAGAGGCGGTGCCTCGTCTGGTGGATTTCGCGCACACCTTTGGGTTACCAGTAAAGGAGCGCAGAGTATTCATGAATTATCCCATGGACGATCCGATGCATGCGGGATTCGTGAGCCGCGCTTTAACGCCAGAGTTACCACCCAAAACCGACCTAGTGGTTCTGCTCGAGACTGGACTACTCCCTCACCAAAGGTTTTCGGACAACATCGACGCAATAGATTTAACCAGCGACCAGTACCACCGACAGGACGTTTATGAAGGCGGTGACTACGGGTCCTCTTTGATTCCGGCCACCGTTAGAAGCGTGTGCGACGCTGAACCAACACTCAAAAAACTCGTTGAAATAGCCCAAGACAAAATCGGACCCGCCGAAAAATCCATAATCGACGACCGTTCACACTCAGTTATTGAGCAGCATCATGAAATGGTGCAAGAGTGGCGCGACAATGCCAAGCTCAGTTACGAGGCGGGTGTGCTTGACGGGTGGTCCGTAGGCTACACACTCAAAATGCACTGGTCCCAAAACACTATATGGGTGAACGGCTCCGTCACCCCCTCCGAAACGCTGACCAAGGCTCTGGAACTCAGCCAGCCTGGAACCTACTTCGGCAACCCCAGCGGACATTTGGGCGCCACTCTGGGAATGGCCTACGGCGTGGCTCTCGCACACAGACACTATGTGGACGTGCAGGACAAGGGAACCCACAAAGTGGGCAGAATAAGTGGGTCTACTGATGCGGTTGTATGCACCACTGGAGACGGAGACGCCATCTTTGGAAACATAGATTCGGCTCTTTGGACTTGCAGCCACTACGGCTTGGGTGTTTTATACGTCGTCATGAACAACGCCGCCTGGGGAATAGAATGGCCGCCCATCGCCCGCTCTTCTCAGCATTGGGCAAAGCTTGCGTCGGACTTCGAATTCGTGGACCTAGACAACCCTCGAATCGACTTCGCTCAACTCGCCAAAGCGTATAGCGTACACTCTCAGACGGTACAGACCCCTCAAGAATTCGACTCAGCCCTCAAAGAATGCCTGATAAAAGTTAGAAGCGGGAAACCCGCTCTTTTGAACGTTGTAATGCAAAAATACACTGGACCACAGCCTTCGGCGGTTCCCTGAAAACCCGGAGTGCACAAACAATTCGGCCATAAAATAATACTAAGGGTTTATCAGCTCTCTTCGTCTGGAAACGCAGCCCTGCGGTTGCGCCGACCCACTTTTGCCCGTGAATGCAAAACGCTGAACCGCAGACAACCGTGTTCGGTTAACCGGACGCCGGTCACCGTTGGAATTCCCGCAAACCCGTTGGTCGCCTCCGCCTTAACGCACCCACCGCTGTAGCCCCAGGTACCACGGTTCATGGCCTGGGTCAATGCTTAAACACTGAACCTGCGATGCTCAACACTGAATTGGGGGTGGTCCACTATTTTGGCACTCACGGCTCCCGCACGGAGACTCGCTAACCCTTTTATGCGATGAGTACAACGACTCAAGGGCCACTCAACAGGTTCGCCGAGCACCTTTGGTCTTCTTCGGGCTAATCGAGCGTCCAGTCAGAGTGCGTGCACAATTCTTTTTTGGTTCACAGCACCTATTTGACGCGTCAACCAGATCTGATACAAAAGCCGTAACCCAGTGTTTCGTCACGGTTCTTTAATGAACAATAAGGAATGAATTGGTGCGCACGTCCCAGAACCTGCGGAGCGGTTTCCACTGAAACCCCTTTGTGCAAATATGCTTGGGCAAGGCTTAATCCTACGAAGCCACTCTACTAAAGTGACCACGTTGCGGTCTGGCTTTCAAGGATTCGATTAATGGTGCACAGAGTTGATCGACGCATACGTACTCAAGAAGCTGGGAGAGTTTGAACTGCGCGCCGAGATAAGGGATTCAGGGTTCATACGGGTAAGCGGCAGAAACGGTGCCGGAAAAACAAGTCTGCTCCTGTGTCTTTTGGGGTACCATAGGCTCGACGATGGTTACGTCAGGCTCAATGGCCGCGACCTAACCCGTCTGCCAATCGAGAAAAAGCGGGTGGTGCTCGTCAACACAGCGACCTTCTTCGCCAGTGTAGAAGTCGAAAGGCATCTCGGCCTCGGGTCACAAATGAGGGGTTTGAAGCCTTCCACTGAAGAAACGCACAAACTGAAGGAACTCTTCGACATCGATTTCTCGGGTAGAGTGGGTGCCCTGAGCCTCGGCCAACGAATACGGGTTTCACTGGCAACCGCGCTGCTTTCAAAGCCAGAACTCATGTTGATTGACGAAGTTTTCGCGAATCTGAGCGACTCAGAACTCTTGGCTGACAGGCTAAGGAGCTTTACGCGTTCAAACGGGATCGACGTAGTTTATACGTCGCAGCTTCAAGATACCCTGCCGGCTGACCGCGCATACCTAATGGAGAACGGAATTCTAAGAGCCGACGGGAACTAAACCAGCGGATGCATCGCCTCACGCCCACGCAGCAACCTGATACCCAACATTATTGGTGCCGAGAAGACTATCATTGCAGCCGCCGCTGTAACCGCCACCTCAGGGCCATAGTAGCCGTAGTACTGATACACAAGCACGGACGCCGGCTCCACGGCGTAGAATGGAGGCTGCAACACGTAATACGCCACAATGGCCACGGACCCGAATTCGCTCATAGCCCGGCTCATCGAAGTGAGCGCCGCAGACCCTATTCCGCGTCCAGAGGCGGGGAACACCACTTTCATAAGCGTCACAAGTCTAGAAGCCCCCATGCTTTGAGCGTATATTTCAGGCGCAATGTTAGCGGAGCCGAAATGCGACTGCATCGCCCTAATGTAGATGGGCGCAGAAACTATGACCAAAGCGGCGACGAGACCCTCGAAGGAATCAAAGAAGTTGAGCCCCACAGAATTCAACACTCTGCCCACAGGTGTGAGGGGGCTGTCCAGTAAGAGCAACGCTATTCCCACTATGGGGTGAGGGATGGACGCGGGTATGTCGCTGAGCGTTTCCAGCAACCCGTTTGGCTCTCTAGCGAGCAGATAGGCCACTGGGGTGAACAGTGCAACGTCTACGACGGCGGCCGCTGCCGACGACGTAAGTGAAAGTGCGACAGAAGCAAGCACGGTCGAACCGAGTCCCTGCCCACTGTGGAACACCGCTAAGCCGTAAACCAAGAGCAAGAGTAGTGGGACCGAAAGAATGATCAACGCGGCCCATGAAATCGCTTTCAAACCGTTCAAACGCAACACTATCCAGTCAGGGAACCCTTCATCACAAGTTTGCCAGTACCCACCAGGCCAGCCACTTGAACCGGAACCACCGAACTGTTGAAGAGGTAGCAGGGGTTGAGCGGAGTGAGGCCGAATTTTGCGAGCATCGCCGAGTTGTTCACAGTGAACAACACAAAAAGCAGTGCCTCCTTTTGAGCCACCGCATCGGCCGGCACGGAGACAAACAGGTAGATGGGTGACCCGTGAACGGGACCACTGTTCAAGTTATAAGTGAAATTGTAGTAGAAAGCGGAGTGGGCGGGGTCTCCGAGGTTGATGGTCGGAGGAAGCTGGATGTAGCTCAAACCCTTGACCTGCGCAGCGGACCTGTAAATGAACAGAAACTCTATTTGCCCTGAGAAAAGAGGGGAGACCAGTTCAGCTGCATTAGAAGCTGTAACGTTGTCGCCGTTTGCGATGAGCCGGTTGACGAAGTAGTCTTCTGAGTGATTCGCATACAAGTAACCCGCTTCTTCAAGAATTATCCATGCCCTGAAGCCCGCTGGGTCGGAGTTGGGATCCGAGATCCCAACTCTGTTTCCAGAGGCGGTCAAAGCCGTGAAAGCCGAAAAGTAGGCTGTTACTGAATCGTTGAGCTCCGCGTTTTCAAAGCTGAGCACGACGCTTCTCCCAAGCGGGTTATTCAGGGTGGCGTTGGAGTAGGCTATGACCATTTGGTCAACCGCGAAGGCGACCGCCCAACCGCTGGACCTTGCGCCCATGTAGCTATTGGTGTACGCGTTCAGCGCAACAGAAAAGAATACGCTGTCAGGCGAACCCTGTCCTATTTCACGTGCAAGAGCGTAAGAGCCCCCGCTCACCGGTGGTGCCACGGGCACGCCGAATTGAGACGAGAATTGCGACGCAAGGTAGGACGCTTCGCCGGTGTAGGCGTCGGCGGTATAAACTATAAGGCTGGTCTTAGCCGCCGGATGCAAAGCCACAAACATAGCCAAAACCACGGCCACCACTACTACGCATGCACCCAACAAATACCATATCCTCTTTTTCATAGAGACCTGTGCAATGGTAACAAGCAAGCATATAAGCATAAAGCAATGATATTTAGTTGCATCATGGGTACACGCAAAGATTTTCCTTACGGGTTGTTCAGCGTCAAACAATTCGAAGTACTCAAACTCAGAAGCACGGGACTCACGCAGCGTGAAATCGCCGGCAAGCTGGGAATGAGTCGGGCGAGTGTTTCCATGGTTGAGTCGAGAGCAATGAAACGGTTGGAGCTGGCCAAACGCACGCTCGAAGCGTATTCGAGCATCAGACCCGCGTTCAACGTTAAAATCAAGAAAGGAACGAAGCTATACGACGTTCCTTCACTAATACTTGGCGCAGCCGACAAACAACACGTACGGGTGCGGTCAAACATAGTCGAAATCATAAGAATGGTCAAATTCCACAGGCCACAAGTCCTTGACAAAGGAAAAATAAACCAGGAACTCGTGTTCGCGCTTAACCCGGACGGTGGACTCAGGCTGCTGGACTAAAGCGGTTCCATCCGTTTCACACAGCTCCTCGCCGACTATAAAAGCCGAAACAAACGCTTATAATCATGACAAAAATATGCACCACCGAAAAATGCTGGTCGAAAAAAAGCATCTGCGTCTGAGCCAAGTCGTTGCGGCGGTGGCCCTGCTGGCTCCCATTTCAATTCTTCTCGCAGCTGAAGGTCCAAGAGTGCCTTTTCCACTTCTACCATTCCTGCTTTTCGAGGCTTGGGAGATACCCGTCTATTTTGCTTCGGTTTACTTCAATATGCGAACAGCGCTCTTTGTGGAAGCCGTGGTCTACCTCGTGGTTCAGACAACCGCTTTTCTGGGTGGCGCAAGCGGAATCCTGCTAGGCGCAGTTTACAACTTAGCAGCCGTGATCTTTACGCTGCTGGGCGTCTCAGCAGCAACCAGACTACCCACGTCCAAACCGATTAAGATTGTGCTTACGCTTCTCCTAGCTGCGTGTTTCCGCGTCTTGGGTATGACGGTGTTCAACTATGTTTTCCTGCAGTTCCCCGCGCCAATCGGTTACAACTCGCCGGCCGCAGCGGTTCAGGCTGAACTCGTTTTACTCGCGGTTTTCAACGCGGCAGTGGCACTATACTCTGTCGCGGCTGGAATTATTCTGGCTTCCCTTATCGACAAGAGACTTTCGCCGAGGAAGCAGCAGGGATGAGTCGACTATGGGAGTTGTGCTGACCGAATGGTTGCCGCAGACGCCGTAGACTGTGACACTCTTTTTGAGATCCGTATAGGTTTTACTGGCAGCTTTTCTTTCAATGTCGGCGAACTCAGCCGAGTCCATAAAGGCGTCTTCTATTCTTCCACACTTGGTGCAGACCAAATTTATATGCGCGGAAGTCTTGGGGTCGTAAACCTTTTTTCCCATTGAAGTGACCAAGCTGGTGACCAGCCCAGCGGTTTCCAGAACTTCAAGCGTAGTATAAACAGTGGCCAGACTAATGGTCGGGTTCTCCTCTTTGACCCGTAGATACACGCTGTCGGCTGACATGTGTTCAGAGTTCCCAAGAATCTCTTTGGCTACACTCAGCCGCTGCGGGGTCACCCGATAGCCTCGAGCCCTAAGAGCGCTCACTATTCGATCAAACTCGTCTGCACTCAAATCCTTAACGGACACGCAACTTCCTATATGCTACAACCGTCACTGGCAGATAAGCGCCACGCTGAACGCACTTCCTTAAGTTGCGAAGCTCGCAACACGAGCCCCCGCACGAATACTGCCCCACCACACTACACTGTTGTTGCAGTAGCGCTGCATCAACCCAAGCTACCCAAAGATCTTCGAATAACTTTAGAGACTCATGGTCGGATCATTCAGAACAGAGTACAACATCGCCTGTTACTCGAAGGGGGATTTAAGGAAAACGTAGGATTCCTCTTTTTACCGACCTTATTCTACGCGGTCTCGCACTCACCCTCTGAACGCTCCTAAGCTCCGTAAAGAGCTCTTTTCACACCCAGAGTCGGCCATGGATTGCAGCCCGCTCAGCGGTATTTGGCGAATTGCTTATCGGCTCGGTTTTTCACACACCGGTTCTGCCAACTTCTCCTCCGACCAAACTCCCAGATTGGGAAGCGACCCACCAGAATTCAAACTCAGCCTACTTGGGTTCGTTGCAAGAGAATCAAATCAGTGTCTCAAGGCACAGTCCCAGTTGTTCCCGCGCATGTTATGTACATGTTATGTAAGCGTCGCGGGTCGAAAGAGTGTGTGGACACAGCTCTGAAAGTATGGCCGACCCAACCTTACATCCAACAGCGCAGGCAAAGGTCATGCTTCTCACAGTTGCGGCAGTGGACTCGGAAGGGCTTGTGCACGCCATCCGCGCGTAAAACCATTTTACATCTGGGAAGGTGGCACACTACCCGCCAAGTGGCGGACTACTACTCCAACGAACAGTGGGTTAGCTTATTAAATAAGGTAGACCAATGTTGCAGCGGGAGAACCTATTATGCTCGCAGAAGAGCCGAAGGTAACATCTATTTGGCAAAACACTGGTTGAAAACAATGCCACTGACAGCTTGTAATTCCGCAGGACAGGGTTCAAAATGAAACTTGGAACACCCACCGCTGAAAAAGCGTCGTTTGCACGAACGCTGTTTCGCTATCTTGGACCAGCACTCATGGTGTCCGTAGCATACATGGACCCCGGCAACTACGGTACGGACCTACAGGCTGGAAGCGCCTTTAAATACGAATTGGTCTGGGCGGTTTGGCTCGCATCGGGGATGGCAATGGTGCTGCAGTATCTCTCCGGCAAGCTTGGAATAGCAACGGGCAAGTCGCTGCCGGAGTTGATTAGGCTCTCGATTCGAAGCAAAGCCGGAATCACCGCTTTCTGGTTGGTCTCCGAAGTGGCCATCGCGGCCACCGATTTGGCGGAGTATTTGGGAACAGTGTTCGCCTTGAATCTCTTGTTCGGCATACCGCTTCTTGTCGCTTCGGTTTTCGGGGCGCTGGACGTGCTCATAATCATGTCCCTTTCCACTCGACGGTTCAGACTGGTCGAGGAGTTCTTTATGCTCTTTATAGGAATGATCGCGCTGGGCTTCCTCTACCAAGCCTTGGCCACGTCACCGGACCTACGCCAAGTGGCCACTTACTCGGTGACCCCCAGCATCCCCAACTCGGAGGCGGCGTTCATAGTTGTGGGCATCGTGGGCGCAACGGTGATGCCCCACGCGTTATTCGTGCATTCTTGGCTCACCAAAAACAAGGTGCAAAACGGGCAGACAAGTAAACACAGGACGCTGCGTCTGCACTTAACGGAGAACATTCTACTCCTAACAGTCGCTGCTGCTGTGAACGTGGCCATCTTGGTTGTAGCCGCAGCCGCGTTGTACCCTTCGCCGAATCCCACGATTCAGTACAGCTTTCTACGGTTGAATCAGAGATTCGGTTTCTTGGTGGGCTACGTGTTCGCCGTGACCCTGTTCGCTTCAGGTATAACATCTTCGACCACAGGGACAATAGCTGGCCAAGCGGTCATGGAGGGGTTGCTGGGCAGACGCGTCAACGTTTGGCTGAGGAGATTGGTGACACGGTTTGTCAACGTTGTTCCCACAACCGTTGTTATCCTACTTGGCCTAAATCCCCTCAGCATGCTGGTGTACACCCAAGTGATTCTCAGCATCCTTCTTCCCCTGCCCATGTTTCCACTCGTGTACTACACCATGAAAAGAAGCGTGATGGGCGAATTCGTGAACCGCAAGCCAGTCTCCGCGTTGGCCGTGGTCTCGGTGGCCATCATAACCGTTTTCAACGTTTACCTCCTCGCAACCCTGATATGACCGCTTGGGCCTCCGAGCCTTCAAAGGGGTCACCAAGCCAGCTTCTCCATGCCGAGCAGAAGACGCGACAGCCCCCAGCCCTGCATCTCCTTACATGGTTATCCAACGGTTTTTAGCCGACCCAAAAGCTGTGTTTAGCCATCCAAGTTGTCCAGCTTAATCGAAGCCTCGGGTCGTTGGTGTCTAGCATCACCAAATTTAATAGAACCACCACTGTTTAATCCGAGACCCATTGAATCAGCGCGGAAACAAGGTTTTGCGTGCTTTCAGAAGCCGGGGAGCGGCGTCGGCGGAGCCGCCGAAGCAAGAGGCTTCTTGGAGAAAGTGGTTGACTTATAGTCAATCAAAGTCCTTTAGAAGGGCTCTGCTGGTTGCTTTGGCCATCTTGGCTGCACTCATTGTGAGAAGCGCTCAGACAGGGTTGCAGCAGGCTTTATCTTTTAACCCTTACTCCGCGGCCTACGTAGTAATTGAATTAACCGCGATAATCGACCCTGTAGGCGCGCTTCCAATGTTCCTGATGTTTGTGGGCGACATGGACAAGCAGGGGAGACGCAAAGTGGTTGAAACCATGACGGCTGTTGTCATGGGCTTACTGCTTTTCTTCGCTCTACTGGGGCAGCCTCTGTTGAAGGTGCTGGGAATAGATGTAACCAGCTTCGAGTTCGGAGGCGGCGTGATACTTATGTTTCTGGCTATCGACATGCTGAGCACGGGGTTGGAGCACCGAGCCATCGACGTGAGCCAAGTAGCCGTGGTACCCTTGGCGACACCTCTGCTAGTGGGTCCAGGGACCATGACGGCTTTGATAGTTTTGACAAACCAAGCCCACACCTCGATGCTGGACGTATTGGTGGGCTGCGCCCTGTCGGCGGTCATCGTCTACATTACTTTCTACTTTTCAGAGTACATTTTCAGACTTCTTGGGCAAAACGGCGTCAAAGCCGTGAGCCGTTTGTTCACAATAATTCTGGCGGCGATCGCCGCCCAAATGATCCACAATGCTTTGCTCGGCTGGGGCGTAGTAAAGTTCTAGCATTGACGCATGACAGTTGACAGAGGACGCTGTGAGACCGAGCTGCTCAACGAGCGATGTGGGAGCGAAACAGCCAAGACGCAACGCTCGCACAGGCTTTGTTCATCCGTTCACCAACCATAAATTCAGCCCCAGAGTAAGATGGGGGTCGGACGGTTTTTACGCTTGGAGCCTAGGAGACCGTCGACGAACAATGAGATTCCCCATCTTACACGGGGGAGGCGCGGGTGATGGCTCAGCCATCTCCCATTCAACTGAGCTGCCGTGGACTCAATATGTTTTTTGGGTTGTTACCCGTCGCCGCACTTCAGCTTGGTCTTAATTATGGTTCGCAGCTGCGCCGTTGTAGGCGAATCCTGCTTGTTTGTGAAGGCAGCGGGACAAGATTGTGAGGTTCAACTGGCAACGGGCCAACGTCGACGTGTTTGAAGCCTCTGAAGAATGTGGAGAAGACGCACGACTGCGAGAACCCGGGTTTTATTGGAACCCTTCTGCCCGACCGGTTACGCGAACCCCACTTGCGGCTTTGTGGCCGAAGCGGGAAGCCGATTTTTCTCAGGTACGAGAAACGTCATTCGTATACGAGGGCGAGGGCTCTGACGGGGCTTCCACTTCCACCCGACAGGGCGAGTGGTGCGCCCACAAAGAGGAACTTCTTACCCACGAGTTTGTCCAAATTGTTGAGATTCTCGTATATATAGATGGACTTGGGGAGGAGAAATTTGTGCGCTGGGAACGGGGGATGGTCAGCGCTGGGTGCGTCGAATCCCACGGCGTTGAACCGTTTTTGGGCAACGAGGTCACAGGCTTCTTCACTTAGCTCCAAGTGGTCCAGCCATTGAGGAGTTCTCGATTTGGCGGTGTAACCCGTGTAGAAGAGTAGGACGGCACCGTCACCTGCGATTTCTTTGTCGCGAATCGCGTCAGCCAAGTCTTCTTTGGAGATGGAGTGTTTTGGAGGCCTGAGCGAAAAGTCGAGCACCACACCTTGACCAACACACTTTGAAAGAGGTATTTCGTCGACACTGGGTGCACCCGAATAGAAGTGGACAGGAGCGTCCAAGTGGGTGCTCGCGTGTTCAACAAACGTCCACACATACGACAAATAGCCTTGGTCTTCGATTGTTGTAAAAGTGGACCTCAGCGGCTGCGGGTGCCCGGGAAACACGGGTGTGTCCAGACTTTTGAGCGGCACCGAAAGGTCCACCACCTCTTTAAACCGCATTACTTCACGCAAATTGACTCACCGCTAAACGACAAACACTCGAAATTAAATCTTTTGTGCGAAACAAAGATTTTCAGTGTCAAAGCCCTTTATGAGAGCCCTTGGCTGCTCGGAGCCTGCTGCAACGAGTTATAAAAGACCCCTAATTCTCTGTCTTTGACTGAACGATTTCAGTGGTTATGGGGTGCTCGATGGCATACACCGCTGGGCACTTGCGCCACGATAGTCGGATTATGTCTTGAATGTCCTTGTCCGCCTCAACCTCTATTTTTAGCTTGTTGATTAAGGGTGAGTCAGAGTCCGTGAGCAAGGGGCCGACGTCGTAGAACAGACGGCCCGTGAGCCTCAACTTTTTCAACTCTACACCCTTCAAAGCGCATTGAATCGCCAAGGTGTTCGCGTAGCAGGCCATTACACCGAACAACACATAGCTCAGCGGGGTACTGTGAACGCCCCAGCCACCCAACAGTTTGGGCTCGTCGGCGGTCACAGTGTATTTGGAGTAATCCGAGTTGAGCTGCGCCACAAAAGCTGGGCTGCCGTCGAATCTGAACTCGCCTTTGATTTCTTTTTCAATGAAGCGGTGACCACCGCTCCTTTTGCATTCTTCGCTTGAACGCTTTACAGCATCAATATTTATGTTGTTAACCAGTTCAATACGGGTTTCAACCGTTTGTGTCATGTGTCTACCCTTTGCTATGGCCTTCAACAAATATAAAAGTATGCTCAAACCATTCGGCGAGAAAATTCGCCGCGTAGGGTACCGCCGCGATAACCGTGACAACGCCTCCACTAGCCACCGCGCTTTGTCGACTAGAGCCGAGTACCAAACGGTCCCTGGGTTTCGCTTCGCCCAGCAAGGCTGCTACTGGGCGGACGCTGCGAACACGATTCATGCTCAACCAACTCGCATCACGCGCTCAGCGTCAAATCGATTACACTCAAAGAGAGCCACCGAGCGGACATGGTCGCAGATGAGGTGTTGGGAGCCGTAGCTGATAGGGTCCACGACTCCGAGTTTATCCGTGTTTCTCCAAGGTTGTGATCCATAACCTCTCTCCTCCTTAATCACTACTGTGGCCAACATGGCGACTTTGTTTAGGTGACGATAGCCTTAAAAGCTGTGTGCAAACGTTTTCAACAGATGAAATGTGCGGTAGCGGTAGACGGTGGGTCTCGGAGTTTCGTGGGAGACGCGGTTGGGTCGAACCTGAAGACCCAGCTGACCCATGCGTCATCACTCCAACGAGATGGACGCCGTGGCTCACGCACCCATGAGCATACAGAAACAGACAGTCCCACGGACTTCAGCTGTATTCGCACAAAGGGTTAGGATACTGGATTCGAATACGACTGGCACCCAAGGACGCTGCGTCCAATTCTCTGACAGGGAGGAAGCCCTAGTTCTAAGGACGCGCGGTTCGCCAACACCCGCCTAGCTTTGGGCGATATCAATCAGAGGAGCCCTCATTGGCGATGATTTTTCACCTAACCTTGCCTCGACCCCACAAAGCTTCTGAACCCGCAAGGGAAGTGCCTGTCAAAGAAACCGCCATATCTGACCAAACGGTTATATATTTAGCCAATTTTTAAGGCGTAATGCGAACACAGCGTAAAGCGTCGGCGTTGAGTAGAGCCGCAGCGTTGGGAATAGTTGCGGTCGTCGTCATTATAATAATCGTTGGAGCCTCGGTTGCGCTGAGGACCCACGGTTCAAACAGTTCTTCGAGCGCGTCAAGCGGGACACAGCCTTCGACTTCGTACTCTTTGCAGACCACTGCACCCACAACTTCGTCTTTAACACCCGCTACATCAACCGCGCCAAGCTTTCAGCTTAAACCAATCAACAGTAGCCAGCTCACAGACGATTCGTGGCCTGGCGCGCCAGACGACCTCGACCCTGCAACCGGCTTCTCTGTGCCGGACCAACCCGTATTCAATTCCGTGTTTCAAGAGCTCGTGGAATTCAACGGGAGCAGCATCACCCAAGTTGTGCCCGTCCTAGCCCAGAACTATTCCGTCGAAAACAATTACGAACGATATGTTTTCACGATAAGACCAAACGTCACATTTTCCAATGGTGACCAGTTGAACGCTTACGACGTTTGGTTCAGCTATGTTCGCGAGCTCTACATGGGTCAAGCTGTGGGGATATCAAACTTCGCAGAGCTAACTGTAAACACTTCTCAGCTTTGCTCCGCTTGCCCAATCATTCCCTGGGGAATAGACGCGGCGATTCAGGCAGCCACGGGTCTACCAGCGGTTTCCAACCCCAATACCACCGAAAACGTTCTCAACAACGTTTTGAGCAACTTCAACCCCTCAAACCAAACCATTCAGAAAATCATGAGTTATCCTGAGCAAGCCTACGTGGTTCTGGGTCCCATGACATTCGAAATCAACCTCCTTGTACACTACAGATTCTTCTTGGTGGACACTACCTCTTGGTGGGGTGCAATAGTTGACCCCGCCTACGTTGACGCCCACGGAGGAGTCCAGGCCAACACGCCCAACAGCTACTTCGACGCCAACGGCGGCCCGGGAACCGGACCCTACGAAATAAGAAGCATTGGTCCTGATTTGTCGGATGTGGTGTTGCAACCCAACCCGACTTACTGGGGGCTGAGCGCCAAAAACGTGCCTGAGCCGGCTGAGCCGCCGCATATACCCATAATCGTCATCAATTATAACTTGGAGCAGACCACTCAAATACAAGACTTCGCCAACAACATTGCACAAATATCGTTTGTGTCCTCGCCGTCGTACTTTGAGCAGATGTATTCATCCTACAAGTATAACCACTATTATTCCTTTAACCAAATCTTCCATAATCTGGGATTGGGTACCGGTCTGTCTTATCTGTCCATGAACACACAGGTCTATCCGACGAACAATACGGACTTCAGGTTGGCCATAGTTCACGCAATCAATTATACCGAAATTCTCAGTGAGTCTTACGCTTTCAATAACACGGTTTACGGAGCCAGTTACGTTGGACCCATAACCCCCTTGTTCCCGGGCTACTATAACCCCGGCAACCTCCCCATCTACAGTTATAACCTGAATCTATCGGCCCATTATCTTGACCTAGCCGGCAAACAAGAACATTTCTCCGTGACTCTCCCCAACGGTTCGGTTCTCGGCGACGCGTCGTCGCCCCCGTTATCCACGTTGACCATCGACTATATTACGCCAGAAACTCCTCTTACCCAGCTCCAACTCGAAATCATAGCTGCTGGGTTGTCCAAAATCGGGTTAAGCGTGGGTCTGCAGGGAGTCACCTACTCGGTCTATACCAGTTGGACCTCACCTCAGCAGACCCCCAGCTTCGTTTATAATACATGGTATCCCGACTGGCCCGACCCCATACTTCAACAAATGATCCCCGCCGTTACCACCACAAGCTATCTACCTGCTTGGGTGAACCTGACACAGATCAACCAAATAGTTCAAACCCTGCCCTTTATAACCAATCAAACACAGCAGATACAGTTGGTCAAACAGGTGTACAACATAACCTATAACTATGCGCCCTACGTCTGGTTACCCACCGCGGACAACTACTTGTTTATTCAACCCTATGTGGGAGGATTCGTGTTCAATGAGTACATCTTCTATTACTATAACACGCTCTACTATACGTCAACCTGAAAACAACGCATCCCCTCCTTTCTTGACCCCGCTAGACTAACATCCACAGATTATGACCAAAGTTTTTCGCCGGTACCCAACTCGTTGATTACATTTGAGGCCGAACACAACAAAAATGGAGCTCAGTTGCGTTTTGGATGCATAATAATTTGAGCGATGCACTTTTGACGAGCAGTTTAATCGATCCAATCAAAAAGCGTTTAAAAAGGCGATGGCCCTCAGTTTCAAAACGTGCTGGGCACCGTCTTATACTGCTGATAGATACTCCAAGCATAACCAGTGTGTACACAATCGGTTGAGCCGCAGAGTTCACAAAACATTTCGCCGTTCCTGTAGTCCACGTCGATAATTCTTTCAAGCTTTTTGTCTTTTATTCGAATAACGTTTTCGTGTAAGTTGAAGTGTTCAAGTCTAGCGGTGTCACCCTCTTTTATGTAGGAAGATATTATCCGCGTAATAAAAGATGATAGACTATCCACGCCCTCCCGTTGCAGTAAAAGTTTATTTTGGTTGTAAACCTTCTCCAGTCTTTTGTACACGTCTTCTTTCAGAGTTATGCTCTTAAACCCCTTTTTGGGCATACAGTACCGTACTTTACGGAACATTTAAATGTTTTGGTGCAAGACCAGTTAGAGGGGAGCGCAACGCAGGCCGAACAAACACACAGAGTTTTAAGGACGGGTATACACACGTTGGACGAAGCCTTAACTCACGCCTCCTTTATCGAGTTCTTCGGCGATTGGTCTACTGTGAGCCTACTTGCCCATAGGTTCGTGGTTGAAAACGGTGGAGACGTAGTTTTAACACAGGAATTCGGCGGCATGAACACCTATCTGATAAACAAGATCTCAAAAAACGTGGGTAAGAAACCAGACTTCAAAATAATCCGAGCGTTCAGTCTTGAGGGTACTATTGAAGCTTTGCAGCTGGCCTTCGAATCCGAATCTAGAACCGTAACCATAATAGACCCGTATTATTATGCACCAAAGAATTGGAAGGGATACTCAGCTTTAACCAAGATAACCGCCGCTCTCAGAGCGTTGTCGCTTACAAAGACTGTCGCGGTTTTCAACAAGCTCAGCAAGTTTGGATCAAAGGCTCCGGAAGGCGGCGCTTTCCATAATAGCAGTGTCCCAGTGTTAATCAGGGTTTCTGAGGGTAGCAGAGCTGCTTACGCTACAATTGTTAAGCATCCAGCCTTGCCTCAGAAAAAAGTGAGTTTTACCCTCGCCGAACTATACGGGTTGAATAAGAGTTGGGGAGAACAACGATTTCTTTCAGAATGGCTCTAGGCGAACAAGTAAAGAGTCTGAGAAGACTCGCCGAAAGAAGCGTGGACAAACACAAAAAACAGTTACTGCTTGAATTGGTGTCACACGCACAAGAACTTGAAAACGAGTATGTAATGGAAACTGGAGACCCAACTGAGGCGGCGCTTCTCTCAATGTTGTTATACGTTTACGAATGTTGCAAAGAACCTTCCAAGAGACCTCGAGCAGACAACACCGAAACCAACTAACGGCTCAAATACAATTTGTATACAAGTAAGCCAAATCTATTTTTACTATATAACAGAAGCCAAAACGAGTCGTAATTTGAAAAAGTGTATTAGAAATCGTCGTTAAGATGGCATACACAACACCGAAAATACTGGGCCACTGTAAGGAAACCAATGTGGCACGATAACACACAGTGCCACTTGTTCGAAAACCGGTTGTCAGAAACCGAAGAGTTTAATCACAAACGAATATTTGATTGGTGTAAACGTGCCCACAAAATGTGTGATCCTTATCCCAAATCGATGTTGAGTATCGCTGCGACTCATCCGATTAACTGTGCGCTCGGAGAAACCAGCGCCAAGACTAAGAATAAAGTGCGGGTATCCAACAAGGTTGTGGATGCGATATGAGAAATAATTTGTTGGAGCTCGAGGAAGCGCTCAAACAGTTTTTCCGCTTAACATCGTATGAATCGAAGGTGTATTTGGCTTTGCTCAAGTCTCCGATGCGACTCGATGACATCAGTAGAGCGTCTAGGGTTCCCAAGCCGCGCATATACGATGTTGTTAAATCACTTTTAGCAAAAGGGTTCGCTGTAGAACAGAACGGGGTTTACAAAGCAAACGAACCAGAGGCGGCGCTCACAGCTCGAAGAACTGTTTTTCAATTGGAGTTTGAACAGGAGGAAGCTGAAAGACAAAGGGCTCAAAGCAGACTCGTGTCTGCGCTCAAGACGCGCGCCGAAGACACAGGAGAACAGGCCAAGGGTCCCATACTGCTACGTGGATTACCGTCTATTGCAGCAATGATTTTCGAAGTTGTTCCCGCGGCCAAAACAATTTTTTTGACGCTGAACAGAGCCTTCGAAGCCAAGGAGGGGCTGCGGCAACTGGTCGCCCAGCTTAGCCCCGCACAGAAACCCAATGTATACATCCTTTTACCACCAAACGTTGAACTCGACGATTTGGACTATGAGCTTATCGATAGATTTGGGGCGCAAGCAAAGGTCACCAATGGCTTTCTTTTGGACATGATGATTACTGACAAATACGACGTAGTGATGGGTCTGCCTGACCCCACCTCCACGGACCTTGTTCCAGTGGTTGCAATCTATTTGAAAGACCGGGCTTTCGCCTCTTCCTTAATGAGTTCTGTTGAATTGCTTTGGCGTTCGGGAACCCTGTTGGCGAAGAGTGGTAGCTGACACTAACCGTTCTCTCGCTGTTTAAAACCAAAATTCAACCTTTTCATCTCGAGCTTGCATAGCTGGAAAATGTTTTCGGCGAGGACCTCAAGGTCGTGTTCACCCCAAAATTCTTTTGCGAATCTCTGAGACCCCACCGATTTCATAAGCGCGTCGTTTGTCTGCTGTTGATAGAAGACTTGAATCGCGTAGGGAGGTATCATTGCACCCATTTGATTCAAGGTGCTGGCAAGCCAAGACGCTGTTTCTAGTCCTCCAGAGACCTCTTGTACGGCTATAACCGCTGCCACGAGACCTTCAAGCATGTAGCCATTGTTTTCGAGAGAGGTCAACCTGTCCACCAAGTTTTTGAGCTTTCCTGGCACGTTTGACCAATACGTTGGTGTTACAAACACTGCGGCGTCGGAGTTTAGAAGAGCGTGGTATACTTTCTCCATATCATCTTGGAGCACACACGGATAAGTGCATTTTAGTGGGTCTTCTGAGTAGCACCCCAAACACTCGGAAATATTCATGTCGTACACTTTGAGCCTTGTGACTTCGAAGTCTTTTTGCTTGAAGTGGGCATCCAATTTTAAACAAATATTATAGCAGCTCCCACGAAAAGGGGAAGCGTCGACCAGCAGCAAGCTGAACAATTTGAATCAGAAACTCTTTCGAATATCAAGTATATTTGCTTACGGTATCTCCCCATCGATAAAGGATGTGCAACTAAATCGTTAGCCAGAAATGCGGATTCGTCAAGAGGGTTTCTGGTGTGCCTCCTGACATCCTCTCCACCCTAAAGGGTTGGAGGTTCCTGTTTCAGCGACACGTAGGTCAAGAACTGATCCGATGCTGGGCTGGCGAGGTTCATACAGGACTTGTGTCTGAACCCTTTTTCTTTTTCATATCTTCAAATTTTTGAGCCAAATCTTTTACGGTTTTTTCAAAGCTGGAATCCGTTTCGGTGTCCAACCCCATTTTATTCTTTAATCCTTGAACTATTGATTCTTCAATCGATTTCCCCCCTACTCCGTAGATGGAAGTTAGAGCCTCGTCCAAACCAGCGGGTTTTTTCCACCATTTGGTGTACCTCATTTTCAAGCGGTCCTCCAGATCTTTTAGCATCACTCTTGAAGAGACACCAAAATTCTCGAACACCTCTTCGACAACCTCTTTAAACACATCTTCGAACTCGATTTCGGACACCGCGACCGCCCATTTGAAGGGGGAAATGGTCGATGTGTTACTAAGTTAAGACTACATAAATATTTCTAATATTGCTAACCTCAGCTCTCAAAACCGTTGACACACGACAACCGAGTCTGAGTGCGAAGCTAAGCGAATCTTTGTGCAGCTTGTACGGTCGAACATCATAGTGATTTAGCTAATGAGCCAATTTCCACCCGAACACTAAAACAGTACTTTTTTGAACACTCTAGGATTCATTTTTGTTTTGATTAGAATTCAACAGAAGCTAAGTGGTCGTGTTGCGTGGCCCGACGACACCACAGTCCCACAGGCAACAATTTTTAAGTGGCTTTGAACAAATGTGTAACATGCCGCGGCAGATAGTATTGGATAGCGACGGATTGAAAATGAAATTCAGTGGTTTAAAACACTTTGAAACTTTGGAGACCGAGTTTGATGTACCCTATGCCGAAATGTCCTCTGTGTCGACCGAAATATTTGATTTCCCAACTGGCACGTACAGATTCGGCGGCGTGAGGATACCCTTCACCGATATTCGGGAAGGCCACTTCGAGTGGCAGGGTCACTGGTATTTTGTTTCTTTTGAGGATTCCGAGAAGGTTGTCACAATCTACCTTAAAAACTTCGTTCATAAAGGAAGACACTATTCGGTGGTAGCTTTCCAAGTGGATAACCCAGAGGACTTTGTTGAGAAGCTCTTAGAGTTAGCCCCACACATCAAAAGGGTACAGCCCTAGCTTTTCTTCGAGCAGAACTGGGCGTTGCAGAGTTTTTGTGTTAGTCAGTCTATAAACCAACTTTTGACTGGTTAGCAGACGTGTTTCAAGCAGGCGGCGCTTGTCCTACTCACGAGTCATTTTCCAATATTTACTGATATAAGTCACATATCAGTTTTTTTCCGAAAGATTAATATGCTTAGATGGTATATACTAATTTATGCTTTCGAACATACAAACACCCCTGACACGTTTTACGTTTAAAGGTGCGTTCCCAGCGCACTCGGGCCGCATTGGCTCGGCCACCAACATAATCCATACCTTTCAAGGTAACCTTCTATGCGAGGAGGTAACCTGATAAGCTTATCTAACAAGGTTGATCCGAAGTGGCTTCCGAAGTAGAAGAAATATTCAAAGGGATCCAAGAACTGGGTCCCAGAAACATAAAACGCGTATGCGAATTAGTGGGCGTACCATACGCGAAGGGCCTGGCGTGCTACAAACACGTTTCAGAAAATCTACGCCTAAAAGTCTGCGCGTCGGCAAACGCCGAGTCTCTTGGGTTGATAACAGCCTTCTTTACAATTAATCCAACCCAAACTTTTATGCCTGTAGCGTTGGACTCGCTCAAACATTTACCCAGTCTATTACAGCTTTGCTTGGACATTACAGATGGACAAACGCTTTTTGGCACCATTTATCTACCTTCCAACGAGGCGGGCTACGAGTACCCCAGCTTGTTCGAAAAACTCAAAAAAGAGGGTTTCATAGAGAATTATTCGGTCAGTCTATTTACGCAGAGGCTACGCTATACCGTGCCCATGGAATACGTTGACTGGGAAACGGGTGAACTAAGATTTGACTGGAACAAGCTGGTCGAGAAGCTACCAGAAGACACCGTCATAGGACTACTCGAAGAAAATATGGCCGACAAAACAGACTTATTACTCCTCAAAGAATTAGAGTTCGATGCAACAAGAAGCTTCACGGAACTCAGCCGCATAATCCAAAGAAAACACGGAGCGCATATTGGCGTAAAAAAATTGCTCTACCATTACACCGAACACGTGGTAAAAAGAAAGTTGCTGTCCAGGTACAGAGTCTTTCTGCCTTTGAATCAGAGTCTTATGATCTATATGGTTGCAAATGTTGCTCCCGCCAACAAGCCGGCATACAATCACCTTGTCAGAAGCCTACCGTACCTAAGCGCGGAGTATCTGAACAGCTCTACGACCACTCACGTCTCCGTGTATGATGTTCCCGTAGACGACTTTCCAGCCTTTGTTCGCCATTTTAAAGAAGAAATATCACCTTACGCACTGAGACTCAAAGGCTATGTGGGCGTCCATGGCCTCAGGCATACATATACCATCCCCTTCGAATTATATGATGAACAGTTCAACCGATGGGACTATGACGCAACGAGAGATGCATACATCGTGATGCATCAAGCAAGGAGGCTGTTGCTGAATGTAAAGACAAATGTTAAGGAGGTGAAAAGTGTCATTGCCCACAAGTAAAAGAATAGAAATAAGTCAGCTTCGCACCAGCTTAGAGCGGCTTCTGGGATCATATGCAGCGGAAATAGTTATAAAAGATTCTTTTGGAACACTTAAAAATATGCGGGTTTCCATGAAAGAAGATATGGAGATCTTTAAAAAAACATTGGACCTTCTTTTTGGAGCAGCCGGCGAAACTGTCTACAATGTTGTCATCAAGCAGATAGAATGAGGCGGTTGAATCACTCGACGAACCTTTGTTTACTCATTCGCGGCACAAGCCTTGTGAGCGCCTGTATCAGTGACTGAGCCAAGCATCAGCATCTAGAAAAAATAGTGGTTGCAAATGGCAAAGTACAGTTTTGAAGTGTCCCGTGGACCGCCGAGCAAAGAAGTGGGTGGGCGTCGATAATGAATTGGTACGCGTGGCTACGTGATACACAGCGGAAAACGGAAAACCAATACAAATGTTCCAACAGGCTTTGGCTTCTTTTCATATGCTACTCAGAATTCACCTATGCCCCACGTCATGAGTTGATCTCAAAAAACTCATCCAAATTCAAGGGTTTCGCTCAAAAAGCGGACTGCTCAGTATTCTCTGAAGGATTTATCATATCAAGACTTCTTTAAGAAGAATGTTTTTGAACCCTTGACCGTTGGCTTTGAAGACAAGTTTGACATTTTCCTTTTTCTTTGTAGACCCATAGTAATCCACAAGCATTGCCCCCCTCGCATCCGAACAAGTTTCGACGTCCACATTCAAGTTGCGAGACTCAAGCATTAGAGACTCGTCTACAGCTATGGCCACAGTCAAACTGTCCGGTTGAATACTTCCTTCGGCGCCTTGGCTCAAGCTGAAGTCGAGTAGGGCTCTGTTTGACCTAGTAAAGAAATCAGCGGCCTTGGTACCCCTTTTCTTCAGTACCTCCCATTCTTGCTTGGTCACAACGGCGGCTTCTTCGGCGGTCTCCCAAGGAACCAAAGTAATGTTGAATCCCGCATTTAGAACTATTTTTGCCGCTTCAGGGTCAACCCAAAAATTATATTCGGCTATTCTTGTCACATTCCCACGCGAAAAGGCGCCTCCCATTATCCACACTTTGGCTATGCGCTTTACTATTGAAGGATCTTTGAGATACGCGAGAGCCAAATTTGTCAGCGGAGAAACTGCTAGTAACTCAAGCTCACCGGAATACTCCCTGGAAAATCTTATAATTGCGTCGGGAGCGTATTCCTGTTCAGCCTTCTTTGAAGGGTCGGGATAACTCCAACCCCCAAACCCGTTGGGTCCGTGCACTTCCTCGACCGTCTTCCATAGACCCAGCAGGGGTCTGTTGGAACCCTTGAAAACCGGAGCATCGTAGCCGAAGAACTCCAAGGTGAACAATGCGTTCTTTACTTGGCGTTCAAACTCGACGTTGCCAGCAACAATTGTTACGCCCACAACATCAAATTTTTTGGTTGCCATCAACAAAGCAATGGCGTCGTCACTAGCGGTATCAGAATCAAACAAAACCTTTCTCATGCATCCTGCATACACTCCTCAGCGTCAAAAGTGTTTTGTGCCGCACCAAATTTGATGTCAAGGCGTCGAACACTCACAAACAGCGTTAAGACGTTGGCACGAATCAATGTTTTCTTAGTCGATTTAACAGGTTGACAAATTCCTGAACGAATGAAAGGTGTTATCGAAGTTTGCAAATCGAAAACGCGAATTCGGCGCCGCCCTTGTTGCGAAACGCGCTTCGCTCAAAGCAGAGCCGAGCAGGGGCCAACAGGGTTCCCTATGTTGATGCCCGAGTTTCCGCAGCCACAATTATGAACCAATCTTAGAACCACCGTTAAAAGTTAGAGGCACAGATTCCAGCCACTGTTTGAACACGACAAGTTGATACGGAAATCTTTGTGTGTAAATCTTTAAGTACACTCACCCTGTACCCTACCCAAGGTTACAGTTTCTCAGACCAAATACAAAGTTTCCTCTGCGGGTCCGCGCAAAACCTTTCACTCAAGGGTAAGCAATAATAATGAGTGGGGGTCTGTAATGTGTCTTAACAATAATGTGGGAAAAATGGGTTTTTCATTCAATTGAGAAAATAGAGCGCTCATCGATGATCGTGGCCCTATCAACAGGACTACCCCAATATTATATGCTGTATTCGCAGGGGAGAGAACTAGCCAAGTTTCTGTTGGAGCACGTGGAAAACGAGAAGATCGCTTCGTACTACACCTCAGCAATGGAAGATTTTGTGATGGTGAACGACGACACTGTAGCGGAGCTGCCCGCTTACGGAGTGTACAGGCTGATGCCCAGCCGGGGCACTTCGGAGGAGCAAATTTTGTTGTTCGCGGGTCACTCGTCGCCCAGAGAGGAAACGTATCAATTCTGTGACAGCCTTCTGTCAACCGCCAAGTCGAAATGGGGTGTTCAAAGAATCGTTTCGGTGGGCACCAGGTGGGCAGAAGAACCGACTCAGCCGGTCGTTGAAGCATCAAAGGTATACGGCTTCGGAGCCTCAAGCGCGGACGTTGCGTTTCTCAGGAAGATGGGCATAATAGAGCATCCCACAGAGGTGGCTCCTTATTTCGCAAACATCATAGTGGGAATGGCGCCGCTCTACGGTTTGTCCGCCATAAAGCTGTCGGTGGACCACGGAGAGGTTCGTCCGCACCCCAGACAAGTAAAGGCAATCATCAGCGCACTGGAAAAAATGTTCGGCTTTTCGGTGGATATGAGCCTTTTAGACGAGGAAGCGGAGAAACTCAAAACAGACGTGAATCTGTTAACCAAAAACCTGGGTAAAGGCGGCAGAATAGACGGCGACCAACTATCCATGTGAATTCCTTTCTTACTACTCGACAAACATTTTTCAGGGCATGCGGTAAGCCGTGGGTCCTTTAGAACTTGGGTGTCATGCCCAGTAGCTCATAGCGGGTATTAGCGGTGGGGGTGAAACATCTCGGACTAAGCCCCGCCGAATCCTAGTCAGGATTCTGCGTAGCTCTAATGAATCGATGCCCTATAGAGCCAAGAACCAGCATAATAAGACCGCTGTGGTCTCTTTCTGCGCACGTTTTAAACAAGCGGCCGCCCAAAACCGCTCGCACTCATTGAACTTTATTCGTTCCAAGTGAACCGTGTATTGCGATGGATGCATGAGCGCCAAAACACTTTCAGCTGGATTGGGATCGAAGAATACGCGAGTTAGTGGTTCACACAAACGCTATGAAGTGGTCGTTACAATTGGAAATCCGTGCTACGTCTCTCAAACAAACGAGCCGTGGTTAGTTGGTCCAAACAGAGAGGGTTAATCGACCAAGCTTGTTCCCTGAACACTCGACGCCGCCAAATGTTTCTGTACGTCTTCTTCGAACGTTCTAATTAATTTTTCGAGGCTTCTGCAGATTTCTCTGACCTTGAGTTTGGACTGCTGCTTTACTTTCGAAGGTTCCACTGCACTGTATAGATGGTAATAGCCTCCCCCTGCGAGACCCATTGTTTCTTTATACGCTAAGCCAGCCCCAACAAGCTTTTGAAGACATCTGTGAGTCGACGTTCTGTCCCTATTTATAGCAGTTGATATTTGGTCCAGCGAAGAAGGGCCGCGTCTCAGCAACTCGTAAAAGATTCGTGACTCGGTCGGCGTAAGATTATAGAGGCAGCTTAAAAGCTCGGTGCACGTTGCACCTTTCCTCGTGATGAGCTGCACACTGTTCATAAGCAATAAATTACTTTTTCCTTTTTAAGTCTTGTGTGACATTGACAATACCATTAGATTTAAATGACTCGGCTCCGAAATACACTTTGGAAATGACTGAAAACATAGCGTATACCATCAGTTTGAGTGAACCCGTTCAGACAACCGTTGAGAGACTCACTGAAGAACTCAAAAAACTGGGGTTCGGGGTCCTCAGCAACATTGACGTTCAGAGAATACTGAAGGAAAAGATTGGCGCAGATGTGGGTGACTATGTTATCTTGGACGTCTGTAGTCCGAAGCATGCAAAACAAGCTCTGGACGCGCATAGAGAGGTGGGCCTAGCCCTGCCGTGCAAAATTTGCGTTTACTCGGAAAAGGGAGCCACAAAGATTTCTCTTTACAGACCCACCGAAGCCCTGAAACCTTTGGGTTTCAGTGATCTGGACACGCTTGCAAACGAGGTGGAACTCAGCTTGAGAACCGCTGTCGACGCCATTTCTACAAAAAGGTGATAAAAATGCAAAAAGATACAGACTTAAACGCGTCGAATAAAAGAGAACTCAGCGATTTCAACGGTGCCAGCACCGTCGATAACTCGGGTTTCCCAAAGCGACCCATTGTTTTGAGCGACGCCAATTTCAAAAGCGAAGTATCGAAGTATCCAGTTGTGGTGGTGGATTTTTGGGCTCCTTGGTGTGGACCGTGTAGAATGGTCGCACCCATAATTGAACAGTTGGCCTTCGAGTATTCTGGGAAAGTGGTGTTCGGCAAGCTGAACGTAGACGAAAACCCAGTGGTGTCCAACGAGTTTCAAATACAAAGTATTCCAACCATGTTGATATTCAGAGAAGGTGAGCTGGTCGACGGATTCGTGGGCGCGGCGCCAAAGCCACAGATAGAAGCGAAAATCAAACCCTATACAGCTTCTTAACTCTCGCACTGAGTGTCTTCTAAGAGGAGCTGGTTGTCCGCGTTGAACCAACAGTACGACGTAATAGTTGTCGGCGGGGCTTCCGCCGGCCTAACGGCTGCGTTATACACGGCGAGACAAAGTCTTAGGACACTTGTAATAACGAAGGATATAGGCGGGCAAGCGCTTCTCACAAACAGCATTCAAAACTATCCCGGATACACGGATATCAGCGGCTTCGAGCTTATGACCAAGTTTCAGGAACAAGCTGCGTTGTACGGCGCGGAGTTTCTTTACGACGAAGTCTTAAAGGTTAATCAAGCAGAAGAAGGCTGCTTTTCCGTGGGCACCAAAGACAAAGAGTTTCAGACGTGTTCGGTTATACTCGCCTTCGGTAAAACTCCGAGAGACCTCGGCGTGCCAGGTGAACAGAGATTCAAGGGCAAAGGCGTGTCATACTGCGCGGTGTGCGATGGCCCCTTGTTCAAGGGAAAAGTTGTCGCGGTCGTGGGTTCGGGAGACCCCGCTCTAGAGGCGGCCAATTACCTAGCGGGCGTCGCAGCCAAGGTTTACATAGTTCAGAGAACTCAGAGACCGATAGGTGACGAAGAACTGATACAAAATTTGAAATCGATGAAAAATGTGGAGTTTGTGAATGAAGCAGTTGTGTCTTCAATAAATGGTGGTACAAAACTCGAAAGCCTCACGATCCACAAAACGGCTCCCAAAGGTGATCATTCGCCCACGCAGTTGGAAGTGGATGGTCTGTTTGTGGAGATGGGATACGTTACCAAAACAGACTTCATTCGAAACTTGGTCGAACTCAACAGTTTGGGAGAAATAATCGTAGACAAAAACGGTGCTACTTCCATGCCTGGTGTGTTCGCCTGCGGAGACGTTACCGACACACTGTACAAACAGGCCATAGTTTCCGCGGGTCAAGGAGCCGCGGCTGCTTTATCCGCTTACAATTATATACAAAGATTGAGGGGAAAGTCGGCTTCTAAGGCTGACTGGAAGAGCATTAAGCTTAAGCCGACAACCAGTTCAAGCTGAGCCAAAAAGGCCGAAGATTTGACTGTGCTCGACCCGGCTAACTATAAGGAGAAGTCAGCGAATTTCTCGATGTTTTGAGGCTTTTTGCGCGTAAGAACCGCGTATACGATGACTCCTATTATGACCCATGCAAGAGCAACATAAGCAGCGTAGTTTAGGGGAGCCGGCGGCGCCGGATAAACGGCGTAGACTATTGCAGTGGCCAAAACGATGAATACCACGATTGGAACAAAAACGTGCTTGAACAGGTTCAGAGTTTTGTTTTTTCTGTGATACAACAGTAGACCAACCCCGCCCAGCATATGGTTCAAGAACCCAAAGAACGCGTTTGTGGTTATCAGGAATATCCCTGCCTCAAGAGGGCCCAGAACCAGCCCCGTGATTATTGCTATAACGCCGTTTATAATCCCATTAATGAGTATTCCTTTGCCCGGGACGCCGTACTTATTGATCTCACTGAAAATCTTCGGAAAAACCACGCCGTCTCTCGCCATGGCGTAACTCATTCTTGTTTGACCGTTCTGTGAACCAATAGTGGACGAGTTAAAACTATTTAAGACTAGAACCGTTAATATCCCTGCGGCCACGGCTCCCAGAAATTTCCCGTATACAATTATTCCTGGGTCGGGGAGGGTTGCGTATTCACTCATATTGTTTATACCGTACACCACGGTTTGTGCATACGAACTCAGTATCAGAGTGAATCCCACCATGAGTTGCAAAATCACGAGTCCCTTGGGGACGTTGCGTCTGGGCTCCTTTGTTTCTTCAGCCAAAGGTATCGCGGAGTTCGTTCCTCCGAAAGTGGTTATTCCAAATATCATGGAAACCAGTATCACGGTCCAATCGTTGGACACCGGCGCAGCCGTGAACGGCGTAACACTGTTACGGGGGCCCGCAATAATGATCAGGGCTATTGACGTAGCAATCAAGAAAAATATTTCGATTAGACCCGTCACCAGCGTATACAGACTTGACGGCCTAACCCCTCTATACATCAAATAAGTAGTTTCCGCCATTATGGCTATAGTGATAGGTATCCAAAGGTAGGGATACGCCTCTCCGATGGATGGAAATATTACGTATGCAAACGAAGAAAAGCCCAATAAACCGAAGCCCGCGGTAAACGAGAGATAGTAGTACCAGTAACTCCAGCCACCAAAGAAAGCAAATTTTTTACCCAAACCTTTTTTCTGAATGGCCGCCCAACCCGCTGAGCTGGCAACTACCTTGGACCATTCGTAGACTATGAGCGTCATTCCCAAATATATTAGCCAAGCCAAAAACACGACTAACGGGGTTGCTCCCCCGACTAGACCCGCCAAACCAACAAAGTAGAGCGCGGTAACGCCGGCTGGTGCATTGGCCGCCAAGCCGTTGGCCAAAGAGGTCCAAACACCGAGTACATTTCTGCGTATCTGATTGGTCTCTGAAGTGGGCTCAGCTTCGTTCTTGGAGTTTGCAGCCAACCTAATCATAGGTTGGACAAGAACCATACATTTATACATTATGGTTATACAATAATCCAATATTGACAAGTCAACAATTGGATATCTAAATAGTTGTATGGCACCAAAAACAATTCCCGGTTGCGGCTCGCGGCGATACATGCTCCTTTTAAGGGGGCTGAACCAGTTTTCAACACTATACTTAATTCATCAGTTCTTAGCCCTATGATTTGCAATGGAACGATTGCTTGGTGACTAAACCTATTCAAGTTATTGACAGTGTGGTTGTAATGGCTTCCTGTGCGTTCAAAACGATTTTTAAGATGGTGCTCCGCGAGTCGCATATAGATTTGGAAGACGAGATCCATCCTTAACGTTCGGCAGGAATGTAGAACGGTGACGATGTCGCAGCTTATTTGGAGGACTCAGCAAAATTTGAACCGCTTGGAATCCGTAAAGGCAAACCTTTTCATAGTAAAAATTTAAAGTGGCGTTAATAGTAATGTGGTTATGCTTGAATCCAGTATTCAAAATCGTGGTGGTGTGCAAACGCAATTTATAGGAAAACCACATTTGAGGGAAGATACTCTAAGAAAAGTGCGCGGTGAAGTCAGATACGTATCCGACCTAAAATTTACTAATGCGTTGTACGTAAAGTTTCTGCTGAGTCCACACCCACACGCATTAATAAAAAGTATGAACACGGAAGAAGCGTTAAAAATGAATGGAGTGGTGGACATTTTAACCCCTTTTAACGTTCCAACCAACTTGTTTGGTCGAACATTTTCACCCGTCCCATGGAAGGTTCCACAAGATAGAATGATACTCGACAGAACCGTTAGGTTTGTTGGAGACCCAGTGGCAGCTGTGGCTGCAGAGTCGGAGGCAACGGCTTCGGATGCACTTGAGAAGATCGACGTAGAATACGAAAAACTTGAAGCAGTGACTTCTGCTGAATCCGCTTTGGAAACAAACAGCGTTCTGGTACACGACGAAATACAACTGGGCGACAGACGAATAAAGATGACCGATAACGTTGGCTACCGCGACACAATCGAATTGGGTAACAGAGACCTTGGCTACGCCAACACAGTAAAATTTTACGAAGATACGTATAAAACCCAAATACTATATAACGCGCCGATTGAACCGCACTCTATGTGGTGTGTTCCCAGAGCCGACGGTGGCTTGGACATCTGGTGCACCACTCAGTCTATCCACGGAACGCGGTACTGGCTAGCTCGAGCTTTACAGTTGCCTCTGAACAGAGTAAACATCCACGCTTCGTCTTTGGGAGGCGGATTCGGTGCCAAGTATAACATGGCCATCCACGAGCCGGCCGTGGCTCTTTTAGCATTAAGGAACAAAAGACCAGTCAAATTCACTGGTACACGCTACGAAGATTTCATGACAGCCGGTCGTAGACCAGTCACCATGCGTATCAAAATAGGGGTGGGTAGAGAACACACAATCGAGGTCATGGAGATGAAGGCTATTCTACAAAGCGGGGCATACGCGGACCATATGGTTGAGGCTGTCACATGTATGGGCGGCTGGTTCGTTTCGAGTTATCGTTCAACATATAAGTATTATGAGGGAATCGGAGTTTACACCAACCTACCCGTCTACAGTGCTATGCGTGGCTTCCTCAATCCGCAACAAAACTTCGCAGTGGAATCGTTGATGGACGAAATAGCAGAGGACAATGGCCTTGACCCTATTGAATTCAGAATAAGAAATATTCCTCGAGTGGGAGACATCTATTATGCCCAAGGACCAACGGTGACAACCGATATACAGAGCATTGAATTGGAGCAAGCCATTCATAGCTCCGCACGCACAATAGGGTGGAGTTCCGGGAGAACAACTTGGGTGGAAAACCATAAAATTTACGCGTTGGGTATGGCCATCGGTCATCACACATCGGGTACAGGCGGAAAGATGGCGGAGGACCAAGACAGATTGGAGGGAACAGGAGCCATAATAAAACTCAACGAAGATGGCACTGTAACACTCACCACAGGGATAGTTGAAATGGGTCCCGGCGAACACGACACACTCGCCACCATTTGTGCTGAAACAATCGGGGTGAACCCCCGAGATGTGCGTGTGAACCCCGGCGACACGGATGTCGCACCTTTCGATATGGGTACCCACGCCAGTAGAGGTACCTATGTAGGTGGATTGGGGGTTGTTCAAGCTGCCAGTGAGATCCGTCGTCAAATCGTTAGGGAGGCCTCCCACATTCTCGATGTTGACCCAAACGAAATCCTCATCGAAAACGGCGTGGTTCACAGCAAGAGCAACCCGGGTCTTTCGATCCGCGTGTCCGAAGTAGCTCTAGCGTCGAAAACCAGACGCGGCAAACTAATAATGGCGGAGTCCGGATTTAGACCAGATTCTGCTCCTTCCAGCTGGGCAGCTGTTTTCGCGTTGGTCTCCATAGATACGGAGACGGGAACAATAGATGTGGAGAGGCTCGTGGGAGGGTTCGACATAGGCACAGTGGTGAATCCACCCGAAGCCGAGGGACAGGCGATGGGCGGGCTCGCAACGGGATTGGGATACGCGCTGCTGGAAGAAGTGTTGGTAGAATCAAGCGGTGCATACGCGAATCCCAACTTTATGGATTATTCGCTTCCTCTTTCAACCGATATGCCCAAGATGGACATAGTGTTTGCTAAAAGTTATGAGCCGCGAGGACCGTTTGGCGCCAGAAGCATAGGGGAGCTGTCCACGAATCCAGTGGCCTCAGCAATAGCCAACGCCATCTCAAGAGGTGTAGCCTTTAGGTTCAAACAGCTACCCATTAAAGGTGAAAGCGTACTGAGTGTTATCCACTCTGGTCATACATAAAAACCCGCCGAACCCCAGAATTTCGGAGAAACCCACTTGAAAATCCTTTAATACTGACCCACCTTAAAACAGCATCCAAACAATAGCCCTTGTCGGATTGTGTTTGGAAAAGAGTTTCAGGCACGAATCTTAACAAAAGACATACCATCAAAAGATGGCTGAACTGCTGGCCCCCCTTAGATTTTGCTGAGTTTTGAATGAGTCAACTGAAGGCTTTTGAATCAAGACGACGCGGCGATTCATCAACATCGTTGTCTATCGTCGGCTTGATTGATGCCTTTGAGTAGATTATAGAATTTAGGTGGAGTAAGCGGTATTTCCTTGCACCTGATGCCAGTTGCGTGCCTAACCGCATTCATGATGGCAGCGGGTGCGGGTATCAAAGCCATTTCCGCGATGCCTTTGGCACCGAAGGGCCCATCCGCATAGAGGTCCTCAACGAATACCGGGTCATCAATCACCGGCGATTCAAGTGTGGATGGCAAGGCGTAATCGGCGAAACTCTGAGCCAGCAGGATGCCGTCCGAAACCAATATTTCTTCCATCGTTGCATATCCTATTCCCTGCGCTGAAGCTCCATGGATTTGGGCATTTGCAAGCGCCGGATTAATGATTCTGCCAGCAGCAACGCTTGGCCAAATGTGCTTGGTTCTGATAACCCCGGTGTCAGTATCAACTTCAACTTCTGCAACCATTGCTATATAACTGAAGGCGGGATAGGCGAAACCTTTTCCGGCTTCCTCATCAAATTTGCCCTTTGGCACCGAAAAGTAACCCGTGGCTGACATTTCGACACCTGAATTATAGCACTCCTTAACAACCTCGCTGAAAGATATTCGTCTATCCCCGGTTGTGGTTGACACAAAACCGTTTTTAATCACTATCTGAGCTGGTTCGCAACCCAACATTTCACAGGCTTTCTTTTCTAAGCGGTGCCTAAGCATGCTTGAAGCAATCAGTATACCGTTGGACCCAACGCTGAGTCCTCTGGAGGCGTGCGTGGCTCCTGTATCGGGCGCATCCGAAGTACCCATGTGAACGGTTACCGAACTAGTTGGTACACCCAACACTTCGGCCACAAGCTGAACTATGCCAGTCGAAGTTCCTTGACCAAGCTCAACTATTCCAGTATAGCAGTCAACGCTGCCGTCTCGCCTTATACATATGTATCCCGCAGAAGAATCGGGGACACCCCTACTCGTACTTATGCCGTGCCAAGCACACGCAACGCCGACTCCGCTAACCAAATGGTTCGCGGCGAGTTTGGATTCGTACCGTCTTCTTGACCAAGAACACCTCAGTGCAACCTGTTTTAAAGCACTGGTTATTCCAACAGGGTCGTTCAGAACTTGGCCCGTAATGGTTGTGCTTCCCTCCACGAGTAGGTTCCTTAACCGAAACTCAACTGGGTCAAGACCCAGTTCGTGGGCCACTTCGTCCATGTTTGATTCTGCTGCGAACTGAACCTGTGGGTTGCCGAAGCCTCGGAAAGAACCTTGAAACACCTTGTTGGTATAAACCAACTTTCCATCCACCTTTACATTTGGGACAACATACGGACCCGACGCGTGAACAGAAGCCCTCCACAGTGTGAATGGCCCTCTGTTTGCGTAAGCTCCGCTGTCAAACACGATGTCGACTTCGATCGCCGTGAGTTTCCCAGAAGCATCAGCCCCAGTTTTATAATTGATAACAGCGGGGTCTCTTTTACAGTGCGAAGTGAAACTTTCCTGACGAGTGTAGACAAGCAGAACTGGTCTGCGGAATTTGTGAGCCGCTACGGCCGCCTGTGCACCAAGAATAGGTCCCATATCGTCTTTTCCACCAAATCCTCCGCCGACGGCAACATGGACCACCCGAACCCTGCTTTGCTCTATCCCCAAAACCTTTGCGACAATTCGTTGTGCAAGGTGGGGGTACTGGTCACATGAAACTATAGTAAAACCTTCTGCTGTGGGAAATGCCAGAACCGCCTCTGGTTCAAGATATGCATGGTCTTGGTATCCTGTTCTATAGGTGTTTTGGACAACAACCTTGGCTTGTGAGAATCCCGTCTGTATATCACCCTTTCTAACCTTGGTCGTAACAGCCACGTTTGAATCCTGTTCGGGATGAACGAGGATCTTTGAGCCCAGTGCTTCGATGGGGTCATATACGGCCGGTAACTCCTTGCAATCAACCTCTATTTTTTCGAGCGCATCCTCCGCCGACTGCGACGACTTTGCTATAACCAGACCCAACGCTTCCCCTTGAAATCTGGCTAACCCTTGAGCAAACAAGGGTTGGTCGCTCAGATGATAGCCAACCTGATTTTGTCCGGGTACATCAGCCGCAATTACGCCTCCGACGAAACCGGTAACAGAAAGCGCTTGAGAGAAACTTATCCGTCTTATTTGGGCGCAAGGGTAGTCGCTTCTGATTATGCGTGCGTGCAGAATATCCTTCGAGAGGAGGTCGGCCACATATTTTGTTCTTCCTGTAACTTTGTCGAAACCGTCGACACGTGCAACCGACTCACCGACCACGAAAAGTTCCTTCGCATTGAGCCACCTGTCCATAAACGAGCGCGTTTGCGAATCCAAGTCGTATTCATTCGGCGGCATAAAGGTGAACTATCCAGCGAGTCAAATAACTTTTTGCGGAATCCATAGTATCCATGAGACTAGTTGAAGCCGTCGACGGCTAAGCGACCGTGTTTTGGTTTATGAGCCAACCTGCTCAATATCGGGTTTTCATTTTTGCTGTTTGAATGGCCCCGGTTCAAGCCAGGTTAACTCAACAGCGGCGATTTGCTGCATTGAAAGCCTAAGGTTTGAGACCCGATATGTTCCAAGAAAAACTTATCACCGCCAGCAAAATGATACAAGGGGTTGTTGATTTTGTCAAAAAGCTTGGTTGACCTGACCCAACCTTTTTTTAATGGGATGCTATACAACTGGTACATACCTGGCGTTCCAAGGCCCGAGTTGTCCACAATCGTAGAGTCCGACGAAAAGAACCACGTGTTGGGCTTTCAAAAACTTGTTACAGCGACCCATATTGGAACACACATTGACGCGCAGCGTCATGTGGTTGGAGGCGGTGTGTCAATCGACCAGTACGAGTTGAACCGCTTTTTCGGACCAGCCGTCTGTTGGGACATATCTTACAAGGGTAAACTGGGAGTGGTAACCTCTGCAGATTTAGAGCGGTGTGAACCCAGGCTTCAAGGCGAGAGAATGATACTCCTCCATACAGGGTATGGTAGACATTTTGAGACAGACTACCACACTTATTATGAGCAACCCTACCTTAGCCTAGAAGCCGCGGACTGGCTTATTGAACACAAAGTTGAACTGGTGGGAATCGACGGACACACTGTTGATAAACCATACTCAATAAGGTCAACCGCTTTTGTGCCAAATGTTCCCGTTGAGAGAAGATCCATTTCGCCAGCGGGGCCTGAAAGCGAATCGGTGCATGAGCGGCTTATGAAGAAAAACATTTTGATAGTTGAACACATGGCCAACTTGGACAAGGTGATGGGAAAAAGATTCACGCTGTGCACCTTGCCTCTGAAACTTAGAGGGGGAGATGGTTCGCCAGCCAGATGTATTGCAATACTCGACGAATAACCGTCTTCTAAGCGAGCCAACCGGTTTAAAGACATCCCAATTAATACTTCGTCAATAGGAGAAGAACAAATACTCAAAAGGGAAACAGTGGGATAAAGGACTTCAAAAAGCTGGACCAGAGTTCGTGTTTTGGGAAACACGTATATACTTTTGTGAATCAATAGAAAAGACCGCAGATGGCAAAAGCACAGGAAGATGACACTGAGAGAATGGAGAAGGGATTGTTTGAGGGCATGATAGAGGCTATGGCTGACAAGCACAGTCAACTCGATGTTCGCCTGAATAATCTTACGCTGAGACTTCCGGGAACAAGGACCGGTGTGGTCCTAAACGGCACGATTTCGCTTTCGGTACACATGCGTGACCTAACGGACGAAGAGAAACAGGCACTCGCGAACCACCACATGTCAATGCTCAAGGCTTAAAGAAGCTTCCTGAGCCTGAGAAGACGTAAGGGATTGGCGCTAAGATTCCCAGTCAAAACATTCGTATCTCTACCCGCCTGCAAAATGCGTTTACCTTCTTGAGTAACAGTGAATCTCCACTTAGCCTTGGCCAACTTTCTGGCCATTCGAAGGACCGACAGCATGTCCGACGTATCCCCTAACAAAAACTTGGCTGGTCTAACACCAAGGCTGGTGAACAGGCTTATATCCAAGTCAAAGTTGCGAGACACGGCGTCGACTTCAACCACTTTTTTTCCATTGAGAGAAACCGTAGCGCCTCCTGCACTAATAGCCTTCAACAGGCTTAGGGCATCGTCCCAGCGTATTTTGTTCGCCACAAGGTATTATGATTCAGAAGCATTCATATATCTTTCGCACATTTGCGCAGACCCCTAATCAATAATCATCTTGTTAATCGAAGAAGCAAAACCAGCAATAAAGTATAACCCTTTAAAGAAAACGCGGCTGACGTTAATTCGGCAAAAACAGTTGATATATCCAGATTTTCATTGTTCAAACCAGGAAAAAGACAGCGGGAACTCAATCGAATGCAGCTTGTATGTATAGGCTACCAGTCGTCTGGCACTAAAGCCCAAGCAGCGGGTCTTAAGTGACTTTCACAAACATTTCTATGCCTTCATCATTCTGAGATAACTTTCAAAGAAGTAATAGTCCCCCCAAATCAGGTCCGCATCTGTTCCCAAGCTTCTAGGATAGTCAAAGCATCCGTTCAGAAGCATCTGATTGGAGTCGGGATCCGTGTCGACGTGGCGCAGGAGCGACTGTAACATTTCGGATGCCAAGCTCATCGTTTTAGAAGAGGCTTTGTTTAGTCCGAGATTAAGCATAGCGTAGAGCGTTATTGATAAAGCGGATGTATCGCTTGGAACAACGTCTCTACTCTTCGCATAGTGAAAATCGTATGGCGGCGTCCTGTCCTCCTTGCAGGTATTGTCCCAGAAGAATCTAAATGCTCGCCAAGCCGAATCCTCGTATTGACTCAAGCCGTGTGTCACAGCATCGCTTAACGCTAGTATAATCCACGCTTGGCCGCGAGACCAAGTTGAGTCGTCGTCATAACCCAAATTATTGTATTTTCGCTTTACGCTGCCAGTCTCGGGGTCAAATTCAACCATGTGCACGGTGGAACCGTCGGGCCGCATAAACAGTTTTAAAGAGTTTTTCAAATTCTTGTCTGCGAGTTCAAGGTAACCGTGGTTACCCGTGAGGTCGTATGCGGTAAAGAGGATAGAGTTGCCTATTGCGGCACCGTCCACAGCAGCCTTGTCTTCTCCGCAAACATTTGTGCCCAAGACGCGGCAACCTTCACCAAGAGGTATCAGACCTATTTTGGAGTTGTACATTCTCGCCACAAGGTCAGCCGCCGCTATACACTTAGATTTCGATTCAGCATCTCTAAAGAGCTGGTAGTGCAGTCCGCGACCATAACTGAAGATGAACCCCAGAAATTCGTCTCTGTCTGACCATCTGTCATCGGCGAGTTCGAGGTAGTCTTCGGCTGCCGTAAGAAGCTGAGAGTCACCGTTCAAAGAATAGGCGCGCAGAAGCATGCCTATCCATTGACCCCCGCACCAATCGCAGTGCGGTGTAGTCAACCACTTGAGCGAACCCCGGTCCCTTAAAAAAGGAAACTGTCCTTTCACATCATCCAATAAATTCCGGATCTTTCTAGTCAGAAAGCCGGAAGTAATTGTTTGTGCTGAGTTGATCATCCCGAATATAAATCGATATACAAGTAGAGATAAACGGTTCTCTAACAGGTAAGAAAAAAAGCTAAGCAAATCCGTTGAAAAATGTTTATTGCTTACTGAACAATGAGTATGAGCTGGTGCAAGATATTTGGAATACCCTAGTTTATCTTCCATAATGCGCGTCAATTGTTATAATGCCTCTTTTGTCCTGTCTTCGGAGTGAGCAAAGTATGGGCAAAGCTCCTTTGAACGGCTTGAGAGTGATTGAACTCGGAGTTTACCTCAATGGTCCCTACGCTGCCAGACTCTTGGCTGAACTGGGAGCCGAAGTCATAAAGGTGGAGCCACCCTACGGAGACCCTATGCGGCTGTCGCCTCCAATGGTGCAAGGCGACTCTCTGCACAGCGTGTTTTACAATGCGGGCAAAAAATTTGTTACACTCAACCTTAAAACACAAAAGGGACGCGAATTATTCATGCGCCTAATAAGTAAAGCCGACATCTTGATTGAGAACTTTAGACCTGGCACAATGGAGAGGCTTGGGCTGGGATACGACGTTTTGAACAAGGCTAACCCAAGGTTGATATATGTTTCCATCACCGGCTGGGGTCAAACGGGTCCGTACAAAGACCTGCCCGGCTTTGACCCTGTGATTCAGGCTATGAGCGGTTTAATGTCCACAACCGGTTACCCCGACAGTCCTACAAGGGCGGGTGTAGCCCTTTTGGATATAGTAACACCAGCTTTTGCAGTTGCGGCTACGCTGGCTGCGCTCCACGACAGGGATTCAATGAACAAGGGTTCGTTCTTGGATATGTCCATGTATGATGTGGCGGTGGCCCTGACGATGCAAAGCATGATTTACCTGTATGCGGGTTACCCCACAAGGTGTGGCCCCTCGAGCGCTGTGTTTGCGCCGGAGTATCTCTTCAAAACACGTGACGGATATGTGTATGCAATGATTCAAAGCGATGAAGCCTGGGAAAAATTTTGCAAGAATCTCAACGAAATGTCATGGTTGGCGGAAGAAAGATTCAGGTCGATTCAAGGAAGAGTCAGCAATAGAGCTGAGATCAACAAAATGGTTCAGGAAAGGGTCAGGGGATTGAGTAGCGATGAGCTGGTGAATTTGGTCATTTCAAGCGGAGGCGCTGCCGCGCCATTCAAGGAATTGGCGGACGCCATGAACGACACTCATGCGCTTGAAAGAAACATGATCGTTAAGATGCCTTATGGAGACACGGAAGTAGAACTGCCTGGAACCGTGTTCAAAATTAGTGGTTACAGCTGTGGTTTCGAGTGGCCGGGTCTTCAAAAGGGGTACCACAACAAAGAAGTGTTTCAAGAGGTGCTTGGAATGAACGAAGAAGAGATATCCGCGCTACAACACGAAAATGTGATATAGAACCGCTGAGAAACTGGGTAGACGCCCTTCTGCCAAGGTCACCGCTGTCCATCGTTCGCTTTGCTCACTATGTAAGCCGATTCGTATTCGAGAACAACTCTGTTACCAGGCTCCTTGTAGACCTCGGCATGCAAAACCATGATCCACACAGCTGGCTTCTCCTTCTGGGTCTCAGCTCAGCGACGCGGAAGACTGAGCGAACGGTGTCGCTTGGATACACCGGAAAGAGAAACTTGACTTTGTCGATTCCTATGAGTGCACTGATATAATTCCTAAGACCCGTCCTCATGAGGAGCCCCTGACTCAGTGAAAGAGTAAGAAGACCGTGCACCACTCTTTTGCCGAACACGGAAGAAACCGCATACACTTCGTCTGTATGGGCTGGGTGAAAATCTCCAGACAACCCCGCGTAAAGAACAACGTCGGCCTCCGTTATTGTGCGTCTCTCAGTTACAATTTCTTGGCCAAGCGACGGGGCTGACGACACATTGTCTACACTCAATCATTCGACTTAAGCCTTTACCGGGTGCGGTGCTCGGTTAAAAGTTTGGAGATTCTGAGGTGTCGCGCGGCTCAATTCGATGAGGGAGAATGATCCAATAACAAACCAAACAACTTGCGCTCCGCGTTACGTAAGTGAAACGACAGAGTGGTCTTGCTTAACCTCATTTCCTTAGACAGGTCCTCAAGTCGCGCGGAATGAGGATAGTTAAAGTAACCAAGCCGGTACGCTTTGGTTGCGACTCTTCGCTCCATGGGGGTAAGGTTCAAAGACGAATAAACTGTTCCTATACCCGAACCCATGATTTGAATCAGGGATTCTGGGTCCGCAGCTCTTTCGTCCCAACTGAGCAAGCCAGCCAACTCTGAGATTTCCTTCTTAATCAAATTGGCTGTAAGCCTATCCGTAACCAAGGCCCAAGACTCCCTTCCCTCCTCTAGTCGCTGCCAAAACAACGGCACTCGATGCCGATACATCACCGAAGACATACTGTTGTCAAAAGTGGTATCCAACTCCACAATAAAACTGCTCTTGGAAAGCTGAGTAAGGCACCTAATGTTAACCACTGTTGGGTGTCCTCTGAGTAACCCCAGTAACTCGTGTCTTCCAAGCGAGCCCGCATCAGCCAAAGATTCAAATTGAAAGGCGGACCAAATATACTTTGGGTTGTCGTAAACCATTTCTTTCAATTTAACGGCCGAAACACGTGGATCGTAAAGTAATTCTGACCAACAATTCCTGTGTTCGACTTTGAAGCTTATTCTTCTGAGCCCCTTTAGCATGGAATTATGTATAGGGTTGGCCACGCAACCAATTAAAGCTTGTGAACAAACATTCCATACAGCGATATTTTTGGGTTGTATCAAAACACAGGTTGGCTCCGCTTCGGTTCAGATGGGCTTAGCCCACTGACTCGACTCTCAGAGTGTTACGCAGAGCTCGCTCTCCTTCTCTGCGCAGGAACTCTCCCAAAGTGTCTCTAACGTTCATGGAAAGCAGCAGAAACCTATCAACGTCTTGTTCCTCTATTTCCGCCGAACGAGTCAAGACCGACGCTATTTTATCAACGGCTCTGCGGCAAGCGGTTAGCTTGGTGCCGAACTCCCACGAGCAGTTTGCCATTTGGCTGTCAGCCATGAGTTTTATCTCGGCAATGTTTTGGCGTATTAGGTTTATTTTCGCTGACAGCGGTGGCTCTTCGCTATCAATTTTTTTGTTCATAACAGTCTTTTTCTCCTTTTTATATGTTTAACACCGATTCCTCTATGCTATTATTTACCTGAATTCTGACTTCGGTGGACACCATATAACGTTATCTATTGTTCAGTGCAGAAGGTACGGCTCACTTCGTGCATACGAAACACGGGCCATTGTCCTCTTCTCTGTATAACCATGAAATCCGCTTCAAATATTGGCCGCCTTGCAAATCCAAAACACCGTCTTGGTCTGACCAGTCAATCTATATGGGGATTGTAACGAGTATCTCGGTCACTTGGGTGACATGGGTGGGTGTCAAGCAATATTAAAGCGTATAGTATCGGCATACTGTTGTTGTAAACAAGGGGTTTAAGGCTTTGGCCAAAAAAATTTTTACTGCTTGGTTGGACGAAGAACTGGTCAAACGCTTGGATAAAGCTACCGAATATGACCCTGATTTTCCGGCCGAAGCGCTGAGTGCAGCTGTTCAGGCTTTTGAAGAGTTACAGGAAATCGAGGGTTCAGAAAAATCTGGAAAGCCGGAAAACGAGACGGAAGCTTCTAGAATCAGAAAGGTGAGTTTTGTTCTCGGCTCAGACAGGCTCTTCGACACGGTACAACCCGTGAGCAGCGATGTGAGCAACCTAGCCGCTTCGCCGAACACTGTGAAACACACGGGTTTCTATCCCTATCACGACGGGCTGGGAAGCCACGTCGAAGCCGCGTCTTGCGTGCCCAAAGGTGATACGAAAAAATGTCAGCACGAAGAATTCGTGGAGATACTCAAAGAGCAAATAGCAGACCTCAGAGAGGAGAAGCGTGAAATGTGGCAACACATACGTGAAACGCGACAACAGATCAGGCTCCTAACTGACAACTATGCAGCCATGGCTGACCGACAGTAGACTGGCCCGGTTGGATTTTATAGGCAGCGGGTAAATGTGTACATCCGTTAGGCGCGGCGAACAGCTGACTAGCCTAACAGAGTGTATCAACGAATTCATGCATCGGTTCCCACCAAGTCGGTTCCCACCAAGCATGAACCGAGTCTTCGAATAGCACGGCACGATTGAACGCCCATTCGGTCACCCCAAAAATGACACGGGCGTCCTAATAGAGTGAACCTAAGACTCGACCGAGTGTATCATGGATTCACAAGGTTCCTTGCCAATGATGACACACATGTGGCGTGAGGTGTATACCCCTTGTCCGCGGGTCATCGCATATACACCGCTATTCCTATAAGGGGTCGCCCGATTGCTGATGTATCTGCCGGTGTCGCAAACAATGGTTGTCGAACCAGAACCCATGGTGACGCTTGTTGACGAGAATGATAAAGAAGTGGGCGTATCCAAGAAGCTAGAAGCCCACATGGGCGGCGGAAAGCTACACAGGGCATTCTCAGTATTCATTTTCGACTCTAACGGTCGAATGCTTTTGCAGAGAAGGGCGTTGGTCAAATATCACAGCGGTGGATTGTGGACCAACGCCTGTTGTAGTCACCCCAGTCCAACGGAGTCCACCGAAGCCGCCGCTCACAGAAGACTAAAGGAAGAAATGGGCTTTGACTGTGACTTGTCCGAAATATTCAGCTTCATATATAAGACACCTGTAAGCGGAGGCTTAACCGAATGGGAGTATGACCACGTTTTCGTGGGTAAATACAACGGAAAGGTCAAACCAGACCTCAACGAAATAGCCGAGGTGAAGTGGGTGCAAGTTGAAGACCTAATGAAAGATGTTAGGCGAAACCCGTCCAAATACACCGAATGGTTAAAGCTGTCGCTGGACAAAGTTGTTGCCCACATGGCCAAAGAAGCCGGGAGCTAGCAGTTTTCAACGTTTTCAAACAAGGGTTAAGCCCAAAAATGGGAGTGCTACGATAAACTCGTGCGATTATTCGGATTATGAGGCTGCGCGAATTCCAGAGGCTTCTACTCGAAATGACAGCGTACCATAAGCAAAAATTGTGATGAGCCACCCGCTGCAAAGCGTATTAGTTGAGCGAGAGACAAACCGGGTGTGACAACATCACCTTTCCCGCCATTTGGTTCTCTTTCCTGCTAGCACTATGAGAAACAGAGAGTAGGCCAATAACCCCAAGGCGTAGGCGGCAATGTTGCTGTGAGAAAGTCCCACGGCGTCGCGGATGAGTTCGGCTGAATAAGTGGTGGGAGCAGCGTAGACCAAGGGTCTTATCCACATCGGGATAAACTGCAATGGATAATACACAGGCGGGACAAATGAAAGCATAACCGTCAGCACGGGCGAGTAGACCCACAGGTCTCTGGGATCCCTAGCGAACGTGGATATTAAGAATCCCAACGCTGTTATCGACGCCCATGTTAAAGCCACGGCGTAGACCACTAGGGCAATGTCTAGGGCTCCGACCACGTTGTAGTAAAGTAGCAAGCCAAAGAACACCGAGATACCAACTATTCCGTTGAGAAACTCTGAAAGCGCCAGCCCACCAACATACGAAAGAGAAGAAGCGGGGGAAGCCACGAACATATCTTGCACTTTAAGCATTATGCGGATAAACGCGGCGTCTGTTTCGATGATTATGCTTGTGCTGACGAGTACCGACACGAGACCACCCACTATTCCATAAGTGGTTGCTCTGGGGCCGCCGAAGAGGTAAATAAAGAAGAGTATTGAAACGGGGGTCAAAGCGAAATTGATCACAGAGAAAGGCGAGCGCCTTATATTGAGCAGCCCGTTGAACCACATCAGAACGGCGGCGGTCTTCAAACCCTTCCAAAATCTCTCAATCATCAGCTTCACCCAGAAGGTATATGAATAGGTCTTCAAGGGTGACTGGCCGAAGAGTCACGCCCAACCTTCTTTTGATAGCATAGTCCGCGAGCTCCCTCCCTCTGACTTCATCAGTGAACACCCGAGCGGTTGCACCGTTTCTGTGCACAACGCCGAACCCTTCGAGTTCTCCCTCTGAAATTTTACCGCTAATAACAACCGAAGTAGTTGCTTTAAGGTGGGATTTCAACTCCTGTGGGGTTCCCTCCAAAACCTTTTTACCCGCATCCATTATTGTGACTTGCTGGCTAAGCGTTTCAGCCTCATCCATATAATGTGTAGTAAGAAAAATTGTTGTCCCAGAATCGACCAGTTCCTGCACAAAGTCCCAAATCATAATGCGCGCCAAGGGGTCCAAGCCTATGGTGGGCTCGTCCAATAGGATCATCTCGGGTTCCACGGCCGCCGCCATGGCTATCATAACTCTTTGCTTTAATCCTCCTGAGAGAGTCGAACATATCTTGTTCTTATACTCTGAGAGTTGCAACCTGTCCAATATAGCTTGAGCCTTCTTGCGGGCATCCGAAAGACTCCAGCCGTGAGCCACCAAAAACATGAACACGTGTTCAAAAGGGGTTTGTAGCCCGAACGGTCGACCCTCTTGAGGCACAATGGAAATCCTCTTTCTTACTTCTTTGGTCTGCTTTAACAAATCGTATCCCAAAACCTGTGCCTCGCCGCTTGTGGGTTCCAGTATCGTTGAAACAATCTTGGTAAAAGTGGTTTTACCCGCTCCGTTTTTCCCGAGCAGACTACACACGGACTTCGCGGGGACACGCAACGAAAAATTGTCCAAAGCCTTCTTTCCGTCACCGTAGACCTTGGACAACTCTGTGGCTTCGATGGCGTATCGCACTGTAAAACCACCCTATTTTTAGAGCCAGCCAAGCTTATGAGAATAGCGCTTTTTATACTATAGAAACCTCGAGGCGAATTTGATTAGCCGTCGAAAACTGGGCTTTGTACAAAAGCATCGACTCAACTTTTCCCGACGACTGCACATCCGCCCCCTGGTTCGGTGACAAACCCTTCCGCCTCAAAACCAGCTTCTTCGTACGCTTCAATCATCGACTTAACTACTTGTACAGAGCACACTGTGCCACGCTCCACGAATGCTATCATAGAGGGACCCGCGCCGCTTACCGCGACTCCTTTGGCTCCTGCCTCCAGTGCATTCTTTTTTACGATGTTGTAACAGGGAATAAGCGGTGACCTAGCCTTTTCTACGATCACGTCGTGTATACCGCGACATATCAGCTCTATATCTCCTAAGGCAAAGCCGGCTGACACTGCTGCTGCGTGACTCACGTTCCAAACCACATCGCGCATCGCAACACGCTTGGGCACGACAGCTCGAAGCCTTTGGGTTTTCTTCTGCTCCACATCAAGCTTGGGCGTGGAAACGCACAGCTCAAGTTTGGAGGGAGGCTTTATGCTCACAGCATAGAAAGGGTCGAAGGACACAACAAAGGTGAATCCCCCGAGAATGGACGCCGATACATTGTCCGCATGCTCAACGCCGGCGGAGGCCACTTCTCCCTTAGCGGCGAGAGCCACAATTTCATTCGGTTCGAGTCCCAATTTGAAAAGTTGGTTCAACCCGTAAGCCGTGGCCGCTGCTGAAGCGGCACTACTTCCAAGTCCAGCACCCGGTTTAACGCCCTTTGTAATCCGTAGAGCTACACCGTGACTCACTCTGTGTCTCTTTATGACTTCAAGTGCTACCAGCCCCGCAGAATTCTTAGAGGGGTCCTGTGGTATCGTATCCGCCTCAACACCTTTGAGTTCTATAGAAACTCCTTTTTCTTCAGCACAAACTTCTACCAAGTCGTATGGTTCACTCAATGCCAGTCCAAACGTATCGAACCCTGGACCCAAATTCGCAGAAGACGCCGGAGCCTTTATCACTAACCGCTCTGACTTCATCGCACTGTGCCAATAACCATCACGGCTTTAACCCTTTTGGAGAAAAATTCAATTGACAACGAAAGCGTGAATGCACCAAGGCGCGGCGCAGCCAAGTGACACAACGCGTAAATAGCAAGTTCAAGTTGCTATAGACCGAACTTTATGGAGTATAAAAGTCTCACAGCTTTAACAATAATAGCCCTTTTCATCTTGAGCTTTGCACCGTTACACGTGGCCTCCGGAAGGCAGCCGGCTGGGACACCGCGGTTCTCTAACGAATTTATACCAAGGGTGCCCGGCTTGTCGGGCATTCAACCGCCTCTTATAGGCGCGCCCACCGGTTTGGCGTCCTACGGAGACGCGGGACAAACACAGACCCAGTCTGTGATGGGGTCGCTGACAATAAACAGTTTGACTCTTGGACCCTCATTCTTTCCGAATGGAACCCTGTTCACAAATGGAACTGCCAGCCTCCAAGAAAACGCTGTTGCATGGGTCGCGGGTCACGGCGAGTATTGGACTCAAAACGTTCTGATAATATACCAGCCCAACTTTTCTGTTACCCAAGTGGAGCTAATAAACAATATTTGGAACTTTACCTCGGCGACCATTGATCCAATGAATCCCGCTGACGTATTCGGCAATGGAACCACTCAACAATTCAATAGAAATCTGGGATTCTATTATTTTGTGGACCCAGTGGTCTATAATTTGACGATGCCGTTTACGGTGAACCTCACAATGACTCTGGTAGACGGAAATGGGGCAGCAACCGTTGTTTTCGGATACACGATTAGAAGCGGAAGCGGCCAGACATATAAGGGTGCATACGACAAAGTAACGCTTTTTCCCAACCAAAAAAGTGTTTCTTCCTACTATCAAATAGGTGGCTTCGCTTCAATCGGTCTTGCAAGCGACTTGGAATACGTATTTGGTGGTCCAGGCGGAGGCTCCTTTGTATATATTATGGACATCAACGGCTTTATGGAGCTGTACTCAATGCAGGACTCTCAATATGTTCCAGTCAAAGATGCTTTTAGTTTTGGGTCAGACACCGCTGAGTATTCGGTGGGGGCGAATGTTGTAAGAAGCCTGGGGAATCCTTCGGTTCCGGAGGGCCAACTGGAAGAGGGGGATTTGACATTATACCAACTTTGGCCCACGGGAACGTCCACTTCGCTGTCCTACAGCGTGGATTATGCGTCTGGTACGGTCACGCTAAGGGGTCAAGTGTTTTACTCGCAGTATAGCTCCGGGTCACCAATAGTTCCAGCTTCGGGCGTTACGGTTCAAGAAGAGATAAACAATAAAGTCGTGTCATCCACGTCCACTCTTGGTGACGGCAGCTATAGGCTTACTTGGAAGCCCAATCAGACTGGAACATACTTTGTTTCTGTGACATATACGGGTTCAACCTCTCTCGAGCAGTCCACGCAACAAGTGGAGTTCAGCGTGTCGTCGATCAACATAACCGGTACTCCGAATCAAACAGTAGAACTGTTCCTTAACAACTCGGATATACTGGTGCAAACGGGTTCAGAGTTAATGGTGCCAGTGGCTCAGGGAACAACCGTTGCTTTGACAGCCCCGCAAATCTTTCAGCTTTACGCGGAGCAAAGAGTCAGACAGGTGTTCATGGGTGTGGGTCCAATTGGAGACTTGGATTACCGGTCGTACAGCCTCATGGGTAACCAGTCTTTGCACGTAGCCGCAAACTTTGAAGCACAGTACTATTTGTCGGTGGAAGACGCTTTTAGTGTGCCCCAGTCTGGCTGGTATAACGCCGGAACAATCATTAATTTGTCTTCACCTACTTATGCTCTAACCTATGGGAATCCTCAGGAAAGATGGGTGTTCGACGAATGGTCCGATAATGGTTCAATGTTCAACACTTCTTCAATCGAGTTTCGACTCACCTCACCAGTTTCTGCAGCCGCGTATTATTCATTGCAGTACTTAGTAGACGTAAACACAACAGAAGGAGCCTCGACTTTTTGGATGGACAAAGGATCCAACCTAACGCTGTCGGCACCAAAGTCAATCGGAGGCCTAGCAACGAAGCAGTTCGAAGATTGGGTTGGAACATACAATTCAACTCAAAACGAAATCACAGTTACAGTAGAATCGCCCATTACGGAAACCGCGAGATATTCTACAAGTTACACTTCAGTGTATGCTCTTGTAATAATCGCCTTACTCATAGGTCTGGGGGTGGGAGCTTTGATAAAGCGTTCAAAACCAAAGACTGGTGACCCAACCCCGTCGTAGCACGGATCAACCAAGAACTCTAATCGCGTTCGGTTGAACCTAGAACCGCAACAAGTCAACGTGTTCAAAGTTCCAATATCTTCTAAACCCAAGTCCCACAAGCCAAAAATCCGGATCAAACAGCTGCAAACATTTTCGACGCCTTACCAACGAGAATGTTGGTTGACCAAGGAACTAGAGTTTAACCATTATCAACTCAGCAATTTAAACCCGATGCACCGCCTTACACAATAATCTTTGAACTCGGTTGACGTGGTTTTCGGCGGGACTCAGCTCACAAGGATGCCCATTTTTCTTGCCAGCTTGGACAAGTTGCGTATTCTTTTTTCTGTTGCTGGATGAGTCGAAAAAATGTCGCTGAAGGAGCCGCGGAATGGATTGGAAATCCAAAGTGAACTCGTCGACGGCGATACGTTAAGCGGCACGCCTCTTCTAACATACTCTTCGATCTTTCTTAGCGCGGACATCAGATAATCCGGTCTACCCGTAAGCTTTGCACTCTCTTCGTCTGCGTAGAACTCTCTTCCCCTCGAAATCGAAAGCTGAACCATGGTCGCAGCTACGGGCGCCAGAAGAGCCGCAAACAATCCCGCCCCTCCGCCGCTGCTGCGCCTGCCTCCTCCCCCTCCTCCGAACAGAAGAGAGAAGAACAGTATGTCAGCCATGTAAGTAATGGTTGTAGCCACAGTGGCGGCCGCCGTCGCCAAAGCCATGTCCCTGTGCACCACGTGCCCCACCTCGTGACCTAAAACAGCCTTCAATTCGTCGTTGTTCATCACCCTGAGCAAGCCAGATGTGACGACAATAACAGAGTTCGACTTGCTTCTACCAGTCGTAAAGGCGTTGGGCTGCGGTTGGTCCACCAAGGCAAGCTTGGGGCTCGGTATACCAGCGTTTCTGCTGAGTTCGTCAAGCATCGAGTGAATAGACGGAAACTCGTTTGGATCCATGATCCTCGCGTGGGAAAACTTGAGTATCATGGAGGGCCCCCATAAGTAGGATACAATATTCATGACCAAAGATATCCCAAGCATAACGAAGAGCACACCAGTCGAGGGCACACCCAACAAGTAGAAACTCACTATATAGCCCACTAGCAACAGGAACAAAGTGAGAACAGCGAACAATAAGGCGAACCGGAGGTATGCCGAGAACCTCATACATTTTATCGCCTTGACGAGACTTTTAAATGTCGCGCTCAGCTCAACGCAAACACCGCATCGATTCTAAACGGTAGAAAATTGCCTCCCGGTAGGCTAACGGAGAAAATGCTGAAAACAAAAACGCTTAGAACCAAATACACAATGGCCGCAAGAATCGCGATTCCAACGGCGCCAAGCCAACCAGTGTCGAACACGTCTCTGTAAACGGCTATCCAAGTCAAAAAGGCGAGTAGCCAAGCCACCGTGAAAACTGGTGCGCCTATTAAGGCGGCTAGGAAAAACACCACCAAGAATCGAACAACGACAAACACTATGGGTCCAGCAACCGTTGCGACCATGGCCTCTCCAAATGTAGACTTACCCGCTGTTACAACTTTCGAAGCGAAATAAACAGGTATCGAAACCACTATCCATAAAACAATCAACCCTATTAAAGTGACCAATAGTGCTGACGCACCGTTGAAACTGTACAACATATGGTCAAGAAACATGGGTTTCATTACTTTATTGTGACTAATACACATAAACTTTATCTGGGGTATGAGCTCATATTCAACCCCGAGCCGCAAACTCGGAGATACCCAATTTTACCACTTCCAGCTGCCAACGGCACTCAATTTTTGGGGTGGTCCCCAACTGCGTAACACCTTAACGGACAATTGTGTTATCGGTTAAACCGAACGCGCCTTGAAACCCTTTCTCGTTCTTTTTCAAGTTTACAGCAAGTCATTCACCAATTTAATTTAACCGGGAAGGAATCCGAAGTGCCAACGAGTTTGACTAGCTTTCCATTCCCAATAGGGTTTGACCAATTGAACTATCTCTTCATTTGCCAGAAGGAAAAGGGGTTTTTACCCCGCTCGCATTTTCCACTTTTCGTCGGTGTGTGACAAACCCTAGTGAAACACCGACAGGGCGCAGAAATCCCAAAGAACCGCTTCACGCTTGTCCAGTGATTGAAGCCAGTTTGGTTGTGACTCTGATGAGCTCGGAAGTGCTCCACGCCTGAGCGATACACCCTTTCGGAGCGAAGGGTTGTTCAGCGTCGAAAATTTCCGGGATCAGTCCCCCTGTTTTGTAACCCAGCTGAACCAGTGGCTGAATCAATCTTTCGAAATAGGGTAGGTCGGTTGGCTCATAGTTTATGCAGGCATCCATATATGCGCCCAACAGCCACGGCCAAACTGTGCCGTTGTGATACGCCGCGTCACGCGCAGCTCTGTCACCGTTGTATGACCCACGATACTTTGCGTGGGTGGGATTCAGCGTACGTAGGCCATACGGTGTCAACAAGTGACGCCTGACAGTGGACAGCATCAGTTTGGCTTGGTTTGGCTCAAGCAAGTCGGGGTGAAGGGACGCTGCGAACAACATGTTCGGCCTGATTTCGTCGGATGGTTGGAAGTCCGCGTTCAACGAGTCGAAGAGTCCAAAGGGTGCCGTAAATCGTTTGACAAACTGTTCTTTAAAGTTTATCATTTCCTCACGCAGTGCGGCGCGGTCAAGCTGAGAAGATTCCATCGTAGTCAATAGCTCCAAAAGGTATAACCAAAGGGCGTTCACTTCGACCGCGTAGCCGTTGCGGGGAGTAAAGTACACCCCTTCGAAAGCGGCGTCCATCCAAGTGGCCCCAGGGGCTTCGTGCCCCAAGAGGTGCTGGTTGAACTTGACCCCAAGCTTTGAACCAGCGAGGTATCCTTCGTATACGGAAACCAGCTTTGAATAGTGTCTGTCAAGGAAACTTCTGGAACCAGTCAATTCAAATATTCTTCTTATAGCGTATCCAGCCCAAAGAGACGCGTCAACAGATGAATAATAGGGTTTGTTGTCCCATTCGCCGAAACCGTTAGGCAGAAACCCCGCCTCAGCGTCGGCGAAATATCTGTTCAAAATGGACTCGGCTATTTCTAGGGACGCGGTTTGTTCGACAAGGGTGGGCAGAACAATCATTGAATCCCTACACCAATCCCAGAACCAGTGGTAGCCGGCAACGAGAACGGGAAAACCCTGTCTTTCAACTGTGAAAAAGCGAAGTGCCTGTGCCTTAGAACCGGGTTCAAATTCTGACTGTTTGGTCGGCTGAACCTCGGCAACGAGTTTTACTCTGCTACCCTTCAACACATATTCACCTGGGCTGAACAGGTCTTCAGAACTGTTGACACCACGCGAAAAGGAGTTTTCGTAAAAGAAGTTATAGTACCACACCCCGTTTTCATTGAATTTCCCCTGCTCCGAAGAAAGCTTTAAAACAGGCTTTACTGCATCCACTCTAAAGACGGCAGACCCGTTTCGAGTCTCAACCGCAAATATTCCTTCCCCCCAGCTTCTTGTTGAATGATGCGAACGAAAGCTGAGGAGAGGTCTAACGTTCAGAGTGAAAGGTTCTGCGGCGTGATAGGTCAACACAACAGCCTCTGGGTTCCAAGAAAAATCGAGTTCTTTGACGAGATACACAGAACCCAGCAAAAAAACCCACCACAAACTGTTGGCTTTCCAGCCAAAGGATTGCAACCTTGATACACCGTCTGGATAATACGTGTCTTTGTATCTGTGAGTTGACAGTGCGTACGCCTCTCCGTCCAACTGCACATACTCTTCCAGCGAATTGAGCAGTTGAATCCTATCTCCTCCAGTTATTGAAGCAGAATTAAGCAAGCCGTGATAGCAGCTTGTGTTAACTCCAGAAAAGGTTGATGACGCATAGCCACCGAAAGAGTTGGTCGCCAACCATTCGTCTGTGCGGCTCAACATATCCAAACAACTGATAAGTGACTAATTAGACTACCGTCTATTCTCAAAAGACCACAAAGGTTTATTTGACTATTTCATAAACCATAACCAACAGAACCGCTATCTCCGCAATGGAAGCCAAAAACATGTAAAACACTGGGCTGAAGGTTCCCGGTTCGAACAGCGGAGCTGCGAAATAGGCTATGACTGGTATTCCGAAGACTATTGCGTTGATGACCGTGTAAATTATGTTTGTGGACACACTTGTGACGCCGAGGCTCATCGATTTCACGGAAAAGTAGAAGTATATCGAAGTGACCAGCACGGAGGCTATAATCGGAAGAAAAAGTGTATAGATGGGCCAAATCACGCTCAATGAGCCCACCAGTCTGAACACGGCGTAGGCCATTAGACTGGCGGAACCCAAATAGAAGAGCAGGGTGACAAATATTTTGCTTAGAATATTTGTATACTTTGAGATTGGAAGTATTTTGAAATAAGCATACGCCTTTAGCTCTGAAAAGTATAAAACGTAGGGAATATAGGAGGTGACGAAGGCCACGGGTAGTATACTCTGGAGAAAAAACAGGCTGAACGCTACGCCGCCCTTTTCACCCGATCCAGTGACGACATCGAAAACCAATATCAAAATGAATACTATCGGAACCAGAAAAACACCTATTAGTCTGGGCGAGCGAAGCACTTGTCTAAAGTCGGTTATGACAATTGAAGTGATTGGGTTGCGTAATTTTATGTTAAATCTTCCTTTAACACGTCCCGTGGGCGCATAGGGCGAAAGAAGAAGCACGGTTGTGTCTCTGAAAGAGATGTAACCCAACACCGCAGCAATCAAAGTGTAACAAGAAGCGGCTATAAGCGAAAAGGTGTCACCGCTGACAACTCCCCCTAAGTTTATTATGGGAACCAGCGCAGCCGGACCACCCGAAAAATTGAACTTTAACCTTACAATCGAACCAGAAAGCAGTGATATGAGTACAATGGGTAGAACGCTTATCATTCTGAGAAGGCTGCCAACCCTGCTGATGGTGCTGAATCTTCTGAACACGCGCATGAGCAGGGCGATTCCCAACAGTGCAAGCGAAAGAGCCAATACGCCTGCAAGCAAGCCCGCCAGCAATCCTTCAAGACCAGTGAACAGACCACCTACTACTAGCACCGTAAAGGCTACTACAAGGGGTAAATCCATGGTTTTAAGGAGCGCCACCACCGCGAACCTTTGTATTTCCCGAATGCTCAGCGGTAACGTTGCCAAAACGTCTCGTATCTGAGGCCCAGCTGAGGCACCGTAGGATAGCTGAATCCCCGAGACGAATACAAACAGGAACACCCATAGAAACGCTTCAATCGGAAAAATCTGATATGACGCGGGCCCTTCAAGCAGGGTTCCGATTATCACCAAGACGAATACAAATCCATAAACACCGCTCAAACCGTACTTGGAGAATCTCGCGTTTCGAATCAGTCTTTTAACATTTGACGCAGACAAACCCGTGAGACGCGTTGCCGCGTACCCCTGAAAAACAATCTCTCTGTAAAGATACGCGGTTAAGCTCTTCGGTTTTCCCCTTTTTTTTGATTGAGTACTCATTGCTGGGAACCACTAATTTTTTACCTTAAACGGTTGGTCTTTTGTTCAAAACTCTTTTGCGAGGCCTTAAACAAACCACTGCTAGCACCAGCACCGCTGCTTGGCATCACAGCTCTACCGAACCACACCCTTATTAAGGGTCTGCTGGCCAAATCTCGACGCACCAAAGAACAACAACCCACATTTTCCATACAATCACGACTGGGTTCCCAATATTGATACGACCCGCGAAGCGGAGACAACTAGTGTGCTCGACAACCGCACCATCAAAATCGACTACGAAAATGGAATACGTCAGAAGCGCTTTGGGTTTCATAAACTCATAGACTGCGCCGGAAGCGCCGAACTGCTCGACCATTTCTATTGTAGTCCTTTTAAAACCTCGTCTATTTCTTGTTCAAGATTAGTCGCTTTAAGAAATATTTCTTCAAGCGTGGATCCGTGAATTTTCTCTTTTAACTCTTCCATGGTTCCTTGGGCAACCATTTGACCTTGGTCTATGATCCCGACCTCGGTGCATATACGTTCGGCTACATCCATAATGTGGGTCGAAAACAGTACGGCACCACCTTTCTTTGTGTGGTTAAGAATCAAGTCCTTGAATATTGCAACTGAACGAACATCCAAACCGTTGAACGGTTCATCCAAGATCAGTAAGCTGGGCTCATGTATGAGGGCGGCTATCACGGCAACCTTTTGTTTGTTGCCCATCGACAAGGCAACAATGGGCGTGTCCATGTACTCTTGAATATCAAAAGCTTCAACCAGCGACTTTACCTTTTGAGGGTCTCTTACTCTTCGCACAGACCCTACGAATTCAAGAAATTCGTTGGGAGTCAAGGAATCAAATAATACGGGACTCTCCAAAACCGCTCCTACTCTAGATTTGACTTCTACCGGGTCGTTTCTGACGCTTTTGCCGTAAACCGTGACGGAACCAGCAGCTGGGTCCACAAGACCCAAAATCGCTTTGATGGTAGACGTTTTGCCCGCTCCGTTTGGTCCAAGTAAACCGTAAATTTGGCCCTCCTTCACAGTGAAAGACAGCTGATTCACGGCCACCTTGGAATCGTATTTAACCACGAGCTGGTTGACATTTATTGGTTCGATACTGGACGGAAGCATATGAATCAGTCATTCCTCGAGGGAGGAGCCGGAATTCATTGGGCGGTGTAACCCGAAACTCTATCCGTTGAACCTACCCGAATTTTAGAAGGCTTCTCTCGAATCTTCAGAGCGACTTCGCCTGTCCGTTTACTCCACAGCCTTTTCAACCTTTATCTTCAATATGACTCTTTGCTCTTTGGGGTTTTTCCAAGGGAACTCGTCTTTGCCAAGATATTTTTTTGCGAGCCTGTCGATGTGTTTGTCGGCTCCCTGTGTTTCGTGTCCAATTACCTTCCCGTATACAATCACTTTGTTGTAGGGGTTGGCTGAATCGGCGATTGCAACGGCTACTCGCGGGTCCCTTTTAATGTTAGCAAACTTGGCTCGGTTGTTCGTAGTATTGACCAACAGGTTTTCGCCGTCATGGTCAACCCAAACCGGAGCAACTTGAGGCGAACCGTCTTTACGAATAGTTGCGACATACGCAAAGTTTTTGCCTTCGGCTAATTTCTTGACCTTTGAATTCAACAAGTTCGAAACACCCAGTATTGTTTTACCAGAAAAGCATAAAAACGTTTGTGCCCAGCACTCATCCGCTCAAACAAAAGGGTTTCTTACCCAAGTATAGTTGTACTGTTCGAACGAACTCGGCGTGGCTCCAAGTTAAAGGCGAAACAGAAAGAGGTTCTCCCGTTACCATGTCGAATTGTTCTGGAAGAACGCCGCTTGGCAAAGCGTGTTCCGCACACCATTGCATAAGTTTGAGCGCCTCCGCTTTGTCTTGCTGAGTGTTTCTGAGTAAATGGTTTTGTGCAACCCAAAGAGTGGTTATTATCCAAGGGTTACCAGTGTCTTGCTGAGAGCTACGCATATAATAGTCGTTTTCGTATCGAGCAAACCCTCCCAGACGTGTCTTCAGGGTTTTGTGAACGATTTCCTCGGATTTCTCACTCACCGGAGAGTAGGGGTCCACGAGACCCATCAAAGCGGGCGTGAGTATGGCTGCGTCAACAACTAGGTCTGGCTTTAGGTCTGAGCCTTCGTAGACTATTCTCCTAACGAATCGTCCATCGTACACCATATTATTCATTATGCCTTTCTCAAGCTCTCCGGCGGTCATAGAACACTTCTTGGCGAAGTCATCGTCACCGAACTCCAACGCCAGCTTGGAAGCACAACGAAGGGCGGTTTGAACTGCGGTCGCAGTGTGTATGTGGACGCCGAAGCGCTCCTCCCATAAATCATAAGAAGGGCGCGGAAGGCTTCTTTCGTTGTCAACAAAACTCATCAAGAAGTTGGCAGTCGGCTTCAGGAGAGTCTTGTAGAACGAAGCTACATGGTCAATATCTTTATACATGAAATAGTGCTCTGCTAATGACCAAGCAACCAGCGCCGTTTCGTCTTGCTGAATCGGCAGGTAACCCTGCAGTGTGGACACCCATGGGTGCCAGCTGCTTGCCAGCGTACCGTTTGGATTATATTTTTGTGCGAAATAACCCTCTGGCCAAATAATCTTGGAGGCAAATTCAAAGAACCTGAGCGCAGAATTGGGGTAACCCGCTTGGTCCATTGCGTTCACAACATAGGCAGCGTCTCTTGGCCAAACGTAGTTGTAACTGTCATGCGAAAACTTCTCTATAGAGAAGTCTGTGCTTGCTACCACGCTGCCGTTTGAATCGGTTTGTGATTTGATGATCACCAAGCTTCTATTATAAAGCCTAGCGATTGCATCGGGTAAACCTTCAACTTGACCTCGAGAACACCATCTTGACCAATACGCCTTATCCATGCTGAGCTCTAGCTCCGCGTACTCCGGTGTCAATGCCTTCGTTAGCCTGTTAACCTCTTTGAGCGATTTTCCTGCAGCAAGCCAATAATACAGTTTCCCCGACGCATATGGAGCGACTACCACCTCAGAAGACACAACGGAGTCAACGAATCCCTGCTGTATGGGGTTGCCAGAGAGTCTGCAGTCTTCAGCGTCCAAATAGGTGCCCGAAACAATGTTTCCCGAACCATCGGTGTTCTTTCGACCAACCGCGTATTGGTCGAAGCCTTGACCCTTTTCGTCCACCAGTTTGGCGGCTATGTATCTCTTGCCTTTGTAGTGAATTATAAGATGAGTCTTCGGGTCGAAAGCAGCGGTGTCTCCGACATCGTTGTCAAAAATAGAAAAGTTTTGGTGAAGAAAAATCCTGACCGACTGAGACTTGTTGCCAGTGTTGCTGAATCCGACTATGCGTGTCAAAACAGCTTCGCCTCTGCTCACGAAATCAGTGAATACAATTTCAAACGGTCCAAGATTGAGACGTGTTTGACCAATCATGGTGCTACTCAAATAATCGACCGAACACTGCAGTTTGTCTATCCACGTAAATGAGCCGTCTAAGCAGAATCCTATCCGCATGGTGTTACCAGAAGTTTGGTTTTCTAGACCAACATTTGGGTAGTAGAAATCCACTATTTGGCCGTGGGAGTCAAAGTTTACTTCTAAGTTCCCGTTTCCCAGACTGAGTGAACGCATTTCAAACCAAACAATGTTAAAGGGGTATGTTCAGCTTTGCGCCAAAAGATAGCCGCCGACACCGTTTCTGGTTGAGTACATGTTCGCAGTGGACACGAAGGTAGCATGACTCCAGGTGAGAGGGATCACCGAAAGATGTTTACCCGTGTTCGCTTCTACCTGTTCTGGTAACAGTCCAGTCTTAGTGGCGGTAGAGGCCACCCATTCGATGTGGCGATAGGCCGCATCGTAGTTTCCCAAGATCATCTTGGCCTGAGCCAGCCAAAGCGTTGAAATAACCCAAGGATTTTCGTATCCCCAGTAGGTATCGCCCTCATATCTTGCCAAACCACCATTGGCTTTGCCCAGTCTTGTTTCTACGTGGGAAACCAGCTTCTTAGCCAACGACGATGATGCGGGTAACAGGCCTGTGTTTATAAGCATAAGCATTGAAGAATCCGCTCTTCTGTCCTCTTGGTCAAGCATTCTTGGGGGTATCCCATCGCCCAGTTCACTCAGAATCCTTTTTTTGACAGACTCCGCCACCTGTGACCACCCCCTCCTTTCTTTGCCCAATACGTCGCTTACTAGCTCTGCGGCGAGCAATCCTTGCCAAACACAGGTGGCTGTGTAAATGTGGACGCCGAAGCGCTCCTCCCATAAATCATAAGAAGGACGAGGGAGACCTTCGTCGGTGACAGAGCCAACCAGAAACTGCGCAGCCGATTTAACCATGGGCCAAAATTCCAAGACACTCGCAACATCATTCGTGTACTTGTAGTAATTGTGAACGGCGCATATTACCGAGGAGGTTTGGTCGAGCTGAATAAACGGCTTCCTGTGCCAAGTGGAACCCCAAGAGCCGTCTGGTCTTTGCCTATGATAGAAGTAGCCTTCCTTGGTCTGATTGCGGGAAGCAAATTTCAGGAATTTAAGGGTTAGTTGCGACATTCCAACCTCGTTGAGAGCCATCGAAACATATGCAGCGTCTCTCCACCAACAGTAGTTGTAGGAATCACCGCTGAACTTTGCACCACCCGAATCCGGCGAAGCGATTACGGCGCCATCTGCATCCACACAGTTCTCAAGGATGTATAAGGAACGTGAATGAACGGCCCTTATCCAGTCCGACAAATTACTGTCCACTTTGGGTTTGTGCCTTATCCAAGAAAACCAGTATGCTCCCGCCTCAGCCATTGCCTTATCAAGTCCTTTGGACACCAAATATTCACGCGTCGCGTTCACATCATCCAAACTTCTGCCCGCCGCCATAAAATAGTGGAACTCGTTCCAATGAGGCCTTACTGGCAAAACCAACTCAACCGTTGAGTCAACGGAGCCGTGAGAAACATCGCTGCTAACCAAGTTGCCATCTTCAGCGTCAACAAAAGTCCCATGCAAACCTTTAACAGTGTGTTCACCACACGCGCACGCCGAAAAAGCGGGGTCCGACCCGAAAAGGAAAAAGTAGCCGTTCTTAAAATGAATCACACTATTTGTTTCGTGATCATAAAAAACGGTTTCACCGAAATAGGTTTCCGCTATGTTGAGCCGATTATAGAAGTAAAGTTTTAGAGGCCCTACACTCTCTCCCCTCAGAAATATTTTTCTAATAAAAACATCTCTTTGTGGGTGCACCAAATCAAGAAACTTTAATTCGATTCCGTCATACTCAAAACGTGTTTCCACTTCTAAGGTTTCGTTCAAATAATTTTGTTCGTATTCGATTCCTTGCGAATATGGCGGAAACCAGCTGAACCTGTTCTTAAAGAAAACTCCCGTGCGAAACTGGTTCATGTGCTGCCACATACCCACGTGCGGGTAATAGATGTGCAGTAAATTCGCTCCTTCGTCGAGAACAATGGTTAAGCGATTGTTTCCCAGCAGCGCATTGGGTCTACCAGCGGAAGGCACGTGGCCAAAATTGGTAGAAGCTTAAATATTTTCTGAAACAAACACGGCATAGGTCATCTTGAAGGTCGCGATGTTGGGATGGGAATACCCGCCGCACGTGGTGGGTGGTCTGGGTGTTCATTGCGCAGAAGTTACCAAAGAATTGGTCAAACGAGGAGTCGAAGTGGATTTCTACAAACCCAAAATAGACGGTTCACCCTCGGACACCCATCTCAAGATTCACGAGGTATTTCTGGAATCCTCGGTCACAAAGGACACCTACGAGCTCAAAAGCTTCTATGAGGCTGTAAGCGAATATAACCAAAAATTGACAAGGGAGTTCGACCCAAAAGAAGTTTCACTTATACACTGTCATGACTGGATAGCTGCCGAAGCCGCAATACAGCTAAGTAGAAAGTACTCGGTTCCCCTGATTTCAACAATGCACAGCACCGAGTTCGATAGATCGGCCTTCTTTAACCCCCAGCAATGGATAATGGCAATTGAGGAAAGACTCGTTACAAATTCTAACAGAGTGATAGCCGTAAGCAACCTCACCAAGAGCCTGATCGCCGATTATTATGGGCGAAAACATGGTGTGGACGTAGTTTACAACGGTTTCAACCCCATTAATGCTTTAAAACCGGACTACTCTCCCAAGGGAAGAGTGATTTTTTTGGGGAGAATTACAACTCAGAAGGGTCCTCTATTTCTGGTGCGCGCCGCAAAAATTTTTTGCCAAACAACAGACGCCGAGATAATTTTCAGCGGCACTGGAAGTTCTGATAGTGAAGTTTTACGGGAAGCGGATAAACTGGGTTTGTCCGAGCGCGTAAAACTTTTGGGTCACGTATCCAGTGAGGAAGTCTCGTATTGGCTAACACACAGCGACGCCTACGTGTTGCCAGCTGTCAGCGAACCGTTTGGCATGACCGTGCTAGAAGCCATGAGCACCGGGTTACCAACAATCATATCCAAGTCCACAGGTGTCGGAGAATCGCTGAACAACGTACTCAAGTTCGACTACTGGGACACCGAGGAACTCGCGGACCTTGTATCGTCCACACTGAGCAGCACTGGATTACGTAGCACAATGGGCCCCCTTGGCAGAGAAGAAACAAAGAGTTTCAGTTGGGCCAGATGTGGAGAACAAACATACGAAGTCTATAGGAGGGTCCTCGCCCATGGTTGACTCTGTGATACTCTGTTTTGAGGCACACCAACCCAGAAGAATTGGAAGAAACAGGTTCTGGGACAAAGAGGCGAATTTTTGGTCGGAACAGGACCGAGTGATTCTGAACAGGGTTTCGGAGAAGTGTTACTTGAAAACCAACACAGTCTTACAAAACATGGACAAACTGAAAGGGGGTTTTTCGATTAGCGGTGTACTCCTCGAACAGCTCGAAGAACTTGGCAAATGGGATGTTCTGGAAAGCTTCAAAAAACTTTTCGATTCGGACAGATTTGAACTCATCGGGGAAACACAGTATCATTCGTTGGCAGCCTTAGTGGACAGCAGTGAATTCTATGAACAGATGGGAATGCACAGGCAGACGCTGAACAGATTATTCGGAAAGACTCCCACCTGCTTTGTGAACACCGAACTAATCTTCCACAGAAGTCTGGTACAAAAAATCAGGAACTTTGGCTATACAGCGATTTTTGCAGAGGGCTGTCCCGGCCTATTGTATCGGAGAAGCCCCAACCACCTCTATACAGTGGACGATGTCAAAGTGTTTGTTCGAAACAATGAATTGAGCGACGACATAGGATTCAGATTCTCTAATCCCAGCTGGTCTCAATACCCGTTAACAGCCGAAAAATACGCTGAGTGGGTTTCAAAATGCGAGGGTGAATTCGTAACTGTTTACATCGACTACGAAACGTTTGGTGAACACCACAGCGAATCAACGGGGATATTCGGTTTTCTGGCTCATCTGGGAGATGAGCTAACAAAAAGAGGGGTTCAACTTCTTACGCCAACTGAGGCTCTGCACAAATTCGGCGCGGCGGCTTCTTTGGAAGCAAAAGAATACACATCATGGGCAGACACCGAAAAGGATCTGTCGGCTTGGCTGGGCAACAGTATGCAAAGAGAAGCGTTTGAAGAAGTCTACCGCTTGGAGAAGGGTATCAAAGATTATGGTTATCCCGATTTATTATGGCAGTGGAGAATACTTACAGAGTCGGACCACCTGTATTATTGCAGCACCAAGAGTCTTTCTTCTGGCGACGTACACATGTATTTCAACCCTTACAAGAGCCCGTATATGGCCTTTATAAATCTCATTAATGCCTCACGTATCTTGGCAAGCAGAATCAATTTGGAACATTCATATACCCGCCAACGCAGTAAGAAACTCATAGAAAAATAGAGCTGCGAACCCCAAAAGAATGGTGGCCGAAGCAATTGAGATCGGTCTAACATATTTAATAAACCTTGACTTATAGTAATCAACCAAGAAAACATAGCCGCCAACCCAGCTCAGAATTCCTCCGAAAAAACCTATTGCGAAATAGTAACCAAAAAGAGACACAAGCGACAGGCCAACCGCGATCCACCAACCTATTTGCAACGGATTGGTGAGACCAACGCTCAAACCCTTAAAGTAGCCAGCTCCGCGCGACGAGTTCTGAGCCGCATCAATCGATTTATTGCTTCTGATTATACCCAAAGACAGATAGATGAGTATAACTGTACCCAAAAGGTAAAGAGCTGCTTGCACAATAAAGAACTCTCTAACCAGCTTTCCAAAGAAATTGACGATACTGTAGAAGACTGCGTCGGCGGTGACGGCTCCCAAGCCTATTGACAAAGCGGTTAACCTATAGCCCCTAATTGCATCGTTGAAAATCAGAACGTTTATGGGTCCAGGAGGAGCTGCAAGCGACAAACCCAGAACGTAGGCGGCGCCCAGCTCGGGTAGGAACGTTATTTTTATTCCCCCACCAAGGTCAAATGTACACTTCTCCTATTGCGAACGGCGTCGAACTCAAACAAAAAGATTCTTTGATCCCAAAGAACCAATTTACCTGAGAAGAACGGCACAGTAACATTATTCGAGAACACTGGTGGCTGCGCGGAGCCTATCCGCGAATAAAACTCTCCTAGACCACGCGATTTCCTTGTAACAATCACACAGTTGTCTGAGGAAGCGTATATATTCGCAACCCCGTTGGTCAGTCTGGATTTTCTAAGAGAACTGCTCAGCTTCGCTGTTAAATCTATGATTTTGTTTTTCTTGGTGCTGCATACAAACGTATAGTGTCTCTGAACAAGAGGAGGCATTGTGTCCCATGTTCAAACTGGTTTACACTGTTAAACATTGGGGTTGGAAGTGGGCAGCAGTGGCTTCAAACTTTCGTATCCGTTTTTCTCAACTTCATCCGCCAACGAAGCATCACCGGATTTTACTATTCTACCTTCCATCAGTACGTGAACAAAGTCTGGCCTCACAGACTTCAGGATTCTCTGATAATGGGTAATGAGTACTATTCCTATTTCAGGTCCGCGAATCCCATTGATGGCTTCGGAAACCACCTTTAAGGCATCCACGTCGAGACCCGAATCTGTCTCGTCCAAAATGGCAAACTTGGGTTTTGCTATCATGAGTTGAAGGATTTCCGCCCTCTTTTTTTCTCCACCCGAAAACCCCTCATTCAAAGATCTTGAAAGGAAGCTTTCGCTGAGCTCAAGCTTTGCAAGGTTCTGGCGCGCCTGAGCGTAAAACTGGTTGATCGGAGTCTTGTCCTCTTTGAGTTCTGTAGAAAGTGTTCGCAGAAAGCTCCCCAACCTGAGACCGGGAATTTCAGTCGGGTATTGGAAACCCAAGAAGAGACCAAGCTTTGCGCGTTTATCGGTTTTTAGCTTGAGTATGCTTTGATCGTCCAGCAGTATATCTCCCTTGGTCACAACATATCTGGGATGACCCATTATAACATACGATAGACTGGTTTTTCCTGAGCCGTTTGGACCCATTATTGCGTGTGTTTCCCCCTGCCTGATCTCTAGGTTTAATCCCTGCAAAATCTCCTTTTCTTCTACTTTAGCGTGTAAGTCAATGATCTTTAGTGTGGAAGTCATAATTATCTGCTTGAATATCGTTTTGCAACAGATATAAGTCTTATGAGACAGCAAAGGGATTCTGTTTGACGCCAGGTATTTTCATACTTGTTTGTGTATGTCAGGTTTTCCGCCAAACACATGAAGGGTGCGTCATGCTTAAATCGATTGGCGTGAATGAGTCCCATGGCTAAGCCCGAGTTTGATGACCTGCTGAAGCTAAGAGGCGTTTCCAGCCCTCAAGCCGACCCGGCGAGGGGGCGCATAGCCATTTCATCTGGTCCTTTGACCAAAGAGTTCAAGTCCGGCAGTAAGTCTGAAATTTGGTTCGTGTATGAGACAGGAAAAACTGTTAAAGTCACTTCGGGGGAGTTTAACGACTATCGCCCACAGTTCTCCTGTGACGGCGAATTGCTGGGATTCATTTCCGACAGGCCCAAGAATTCGACCACCAACGCAGAGAGCAATTCTTTCTTCGTTTTTTCGGGGTTGGGCGCAGAGCCGTGGAGGGCACCCGTCCCCGGCTCCGTGCAAGATTTTCAGTGGATAGACGACCAAAAGGTGCTGATCAATTCTCAGGACGAACGCCCGGATAACGAAAAAGGCAGCTCATTGGCAGGCGACGACCAAATCGAGTTCGAGGCAAAGCCAAAGTTTTCTTCTCTGTGGCTTCTGGACGCAGAGTCGTCAAACGTCAAAAAGGTAACCAGCGGCGTACAGGTCTGGGAATTTTCGGCCTCAAACGATGGCAGAGTAGCGCTTGCGGTGGTTTCTGAGAAACCTTTCGAAAGCTCTTGGTATCGCTCCAAGCTCGCACTCATAAATCTCGAATCAGGTTCTGTAGAAGTTCTGTATGAGCCGGGCTTCCGTCAAATTGGGGCTCCACGCATTTCGCCAGACAAAAGATACGGTTTGTTTACGTGCTCACTCTGGAGCGACCGAGGTTCTCAGAATGGTGACCTATATATTGTGGACATCGAAAAGCGCTCTGTCAGAAATCTGACAGAAGGATCGGACTATACGGTTTCCTGGGCCGAATGGGAGAGCAAAACCTCAGCAGTGTTCTTGGCGCACCGCGCCGACGAACAAGTATTTCTACGTATAGAGGCGCCAGACTGGTTTCCGAATGAACTGCGTAGCATAAAGGTCAGCTTGAACCCTCAATTTTACGCGAAGTTCGCTTTGATGGGTTCCAAAGCCGTGTTCAGCGCTCAGAGTGCCACTCAACCAAGCGAGGTGTGGTCCTTGGATTTGAGGGGAGGAGACCCCTTGATTCTGACAGGATTCAATCAAGCCGTAAAAGAGATTGATATGAGCGGATATTCAATGCGCCCGTATAAATGGCGCAACTCCAAGGGAGCTGAGCTGACAGGCTATATCAGAGGATATGAAAACAAACTGAAAATGCAAAAGGCTCCGCTGGTGGTACACGTGCACGGCGGACCCACCAGCAGCGTGAAATGGACGTTTTTAGACGGAGGCGAAGTTTTGGCCGCTAAAGGATACGTGGTTTTCTATCCAAATTACACTGGCAGCACTGGACGCGGGGTGAGATTTATCGAGGCCAACAGAGGCGATATGGGAGGCCAAGATTTAAAGGATATACTGGACGGTGTGCAGGCTTTGGTCTCCGAGGGTGGAATAGACGAAAAAAGAGTCTATATAACTGGTGGTTCCTATGGGGGGTTCATGTCCATGTGGGCCGTGACTCAGACCAATGTGTTTCGTGCTGCAGTGGCTCGGTACGGTGTATCTGATTGGCTGAGTTTTCACGGAACGTCGAATCTGAGCGACTGGGACACAATACACTACGATGAGTCACCGTATTTGTTTCAGAAATACTACAAATTTTCTCCTATACGATACGTTCAAAATGTTGCAACACCCATTCTACTGCTTCATGGTGAGAAAGACCCGTATGTACCCGTGGGTCAATCATATCAGTTTTACAGGGCTCTCAAAGACCTAGGAAAAGAAGTGAGCTTGGTGGTCTATCCAAGAGAAGGACACGGATTCATTGAAAAACAACATTTTCTAGATGCGCAGAGAAGAATTTTGGACTGGTTTGAAACCCACAAGTAACGGAGGCGTGTGTCAAAACTATAATAAAGCGTCTTGATTGAAGTCCACTACCCTCAAAGGGTGATGCTTTCCCATATGGGGGCGCTCTATCATGGCCCCCGCCCCAACCATACGTTGAAGAGCGTGAATTCAGAGCGCGTATTTGAATACCGCAGCGTCGAAGCATGGCCAAATATTATCCGTAGGAGCTTCTGGTCAGAAGCAACGAAGTCACTTTGTATGCGTCAAAGGTGTGTGAGGTGCCTACGATGGAGCCCAAGCTGGCGTTGTCCCACCGTCGCAGCTCTTCTGTCATCTTTGGCCGTCTTTTAATAGTTCTGATGCACGTAGCCACGGCGCCCAAACCTACTCGTTGATGCCTCACACCGCTGTTGAACCGAGCTTTTAGAATGCGTTCAACCAATGAGCATAAAGTGGTTCATTTTTAATGAGTGGACAGACCAGAAGATTCGTCTTTGAGGGTGAACCGCTTACGCCCTGTTGGCTCTCCTCGGAAATCTTTGCGGCCCTGATTTTTTCAACTAAGTCTAGATACACTTTATAGGTATCCATTCCTTTTTCTGTTATTTCAGCCACAAGTCTTGGTCCGCTCAGCGTGGGAACAATCCTTGTTTTGACGTAACCGGTCGAACTGAGCCGTTCCAAGTGGTTACTCAGACTTCCTTTCCCGACACCCGTGAGTTCAAGCAGGTCCACAAAACTAAGCTTCTTGTTGAGCGCGAGCGAAATCAGAATGAGAAGCCTCACCGAAGACCTAAGAGCGGAATCGTTGAAGAGTCCGCTGAGTCCTCTGAGTGGTCCCAACTCTTCGCCGTGCTCGAAAACCCCTTCTCCGCTCAATCATCGTTCACCATTTCTTCTGGCGCGCGATAAAGCGCATATATTGAGGCGAAAACCCAGACAAGTATTGTTAGCGACCAAGAAATAGTTATTAGCAAATCCAAGCGAGCAATAACCGCGTAGACACTCACAATGGACGCGGAGCCGTATGAAACACAGGCGAGAAGACCCTCGACCGGAGCCTTTTCAAAAGATCGCTTCAACCAGACGTAAACATAGATGGAAACTGAGAACAGGAGAGCATAAGTTAGAGCCTCGCCACCCAACCCGAAAAAGTATTGAGCCAAATAGAAACTCGCAAAGTATCCGAAGAAAATTGCAAAGAAAAGCGAAATTCTTGGCGCAGCACTACTGCGCTTCGGGTAATCCAAGGCTCTTCGAAGCCGAATCGTTCTCCAAGCTTTGCTGAAATTCACCATTGTGACCCAGCCGGCCAGTCCACCTATTACCGCGTATATCACTATGTAGAAGAGGGCGCTGTAACCGTAGGTGGGTGCCAACGCGTGTACAACAAAGGGGACAAATCCGTATAGAAATATTGCTAAGGACCATACTGCATAGTAAATACCCCAAGCCCTCCTCAACACGTAGTTCTGAAACTTTATAGCGCGCCTTCCAACAAGCTCTATTTCTCTGGTGATGGCTTCAACATCTTCGCTGGACAAAGGAATCACCGAACTTTATAACAGAACCACGCATCAATCAGCTTGCACGCGCACCGCTTAAAGGTTTGTCTTAAACCTGTCTGGCCTCCTCTACGTCTCTCGTCTTTATTCTTCTCAGCATGGCTGAGTCCACCAAGATGAGCAAAACGACCCAAGCAACCAGTGAGACTCCCAGCAAAAACGGGTCAAGAGAAACACCAGTTGGAGCCGTAAACTGCACCGGGACCGGTTGAACAGAGTAGGCGTGGTACATGAGTCCCTGTATTGCATTGTAAGGCGACGCGTAGAGTAGTGATGCTGGCAGCTTTGCGTAAAGCTGAGTGAAACCAAATCCGTAGGCCAGAATCAAAGGTATAAAGCTGACAAAGCTTTCGTTCTTGAGGCCCAAGAAGTTTATAAGCAGAAGTACGAGAAACATGCCAAGGGAATACATGAACACTCCTGTAAGAGCCGCCACGAAGACTGCGAGCACAGGACTTGCAGGAACCAAGTTGACCCCGAATTTATAACTGAACAAGGCGTATGTCGAAAGAAGCATTACCACACCCAGCGTAACGCCCACTATCCCTGAGGCAGCACCCAGATTTGAAAGGTAGGTCAGCGGTCTGAGCTTCGTGTATCTGAAGGAGTAAGCTAGTGAATACGTTGCGTATATCACAGAAAACGAAATGGATATGCCCAGCGTGGACAACGAAAACATACTTATCACCGCATACCACGACGACGTGTAGGACGCGAGAACTGGCAAAGCATCACTCGGCAGACCATTCGACTCAACGAAGGCGCCCAAGAACAACCAGAAAAACATGAAAAGCACGCCCCACCCCCACAGATTCTTGTTTCTTAGTAGCGCCTTTGAGAAATGTATAAAGAGCGTTTTATGTCACCTCCTCAATGAGTCTGTTAAAACTGGTTGCGTTTTTCAAAGCCACCTCGCCTGTGCCGCGCGTAATAGAGAATTTTCCCAAACTCGTCTGAATGGTTACAAGAGCATCGGCTCTCTCACCCTTAGACAGGTAGAGCGTGTCGAGATCCGAGACATCGAAAGGGCCGTAGATTAACCCTTCCAACATAAAATAGAGTGGCCAACCCGAAAATTTTTTGAGCAAATCGAATTCATGTGTAACCATCACAACTTCTTCCTCAAACTCCTGAATCAAACGCGCGAGTTTTATTCTTCTGTTCTGATCCAAGTTTTCAAAGGGTTCGTCCAAAAGTGTGAGTTTGGGCTTTGAACCCAGCGCCATAACGTTTCCAAACATTTTGGCTTGACCCGAACTCATTTGGTGCAGCATTTTCGGTAGAATTTCTTCCAAACCGAATTCATGTATCAGGTCTAGGTAACCATTCTTGGTTACACCCTTGAGCTCGGAGTAGACTTCGACGAGTTGTTGCGCGCTGCTGTATAGTAGCCTGTACACCTCCGACAGGTTGGTTGAAACCCTTGTTTCACCTCTAATTTTCCTTACGTCCTGACCAAAGACTCTTACAGAACCTTCGACGATGGGGGCCAATCCAAGAACTGCTTTGAGCAACGTGGACTTACCCGAGCCGTTGGGACCAACGATGGCAATTTTCTCTCCCTCACGTGTAGAGAGGTTGACTCTTTTGAGCGCCTCCTTGCCACTTGGGTAACGCACGCACAAACCCATTATTTCAAGCATATATTCAATAGTTGCCGAAGCAATTTAAGGGGCCATGAAAGTTCAATTTTTGAACCCGGCGTTACTCACCGAACAATGCAAAGCGGCGCGCTAACCTCTTTGTTTGAACCACCAGAGTCTATCGACTTCGTTTCAATAGGCAAGGAGGCTGGATCTACAGCATCGCAGATGGGCAGCCGACATAAGCAATTGAGAACGCTGCGCAGCGCTGTCAGCGATTCAACAAAACATCACGGTTTATGGTTCAGATTCCTATTGCAAACCCAAGCGTGGTTTACGAGAACCTGCTTCAATCCAAGACCCACACGGCCTTGTCAACATATTGAAAATACCGATCGACTTCGGAGAGGGTGTACGCTGCACAAAATCTTTGGGTGAAAAGCGCTGATTTGCGCTGAGCTGAGCCGCGCCAAGCACTCGGCCGCAACGATTAATAGTTCGCCACCTTTTCTTCTGCATGCAAAAAATAGTGCTGAAGGGTGGAGTGTTTAATGGTTTCGAATACATCGATGACGCTTCGGTTGTAGTCGACCCAGAAACTGGTCTGATAGTCGATGCGGGTCCAAAAAACAGTGTGGACGAGCCCAATGACGCCAAGGTGGTCAAGGCCAACACAATTGTTCCCGGACTCATCGACGCACACGTACACTTCTTCGGCGCAAAAAAATACGATTTGACGACGTGGGTGACCACGCCTGAACCACTGGTGGCGTTGAGAAGTACACTCGACCTGCGTCGCCTGCTTTACGCGGGTTTCACCTCCGTTAGAGACATGGGTAGCAAAGGCGGAGCTTTTTTGAGTCGAGCGGTGAGAGAAGGAGTGATAGATGGTCCAAGAGTTTTGACTTGTGCAAAGTCGTTGGGCCAAACCGGGGGAGACGACGACCCTACAAACCTTCCCTTACACATAGCAAAGGAACTCGCCTATTCATATTTTTGCGATGGACCATGGGAGTGTCGCCGCGCCGTCAGACTCGTGCTAAGAGATGGTGCGGATTTCGTTAAAATTTACTGCGCCACTGGTACGACTCCGGAGCCCTATACAGACGAAACTTACACTGTCAGACCCCAGTTTACAGTCGAGGAAATCAGAGCTGTCGTGGATGAAGCCCACCGTGCGGGAATCAGAGTAGCGGCGCACACAATCGGCGAAGAATCTGTTCGAAACGCAGTGGAAGCCGGGGTGGACTCCCTCGAACACGGAATGGGGCTCACGGCTAAGGTGGCTGAACAAATCAAGAAAAAGAACATCTACTATGTTCCCACGCTGAGCGTTTTCTTTTCAACGCCAGAACTCTTGGCATATGTTAACCAGACCGACGCTCCAGACAAAGCGTTTGTACGTAGACATTTGACCTCCGACATGAAACTCGCTAAGGAATACGGACTCAAAGTGGTGTGCGGCTCGGATTTCGGTGGAACGCAACAAGCGGAGCACGGTGAAAACTACAAGGAGATCGTCAACTTGGCCAAATTCTTGGGAAACAAGGAGGCCTTGGTGTCTTCTACCTCGCGAGCAGCCGAATGCTTGGGAATCCCCGATAGCGGTCAAATCAAAAAGGGTTTTCGGGCAGACATGGTTGCTCTGAACGATAATCCATTGCGAAACATCGATGCACTAAAACCCAGCAAAGTATTATGTGTGCTCAAAGGAGGCAAACTGTATCAAGGCTCGACAACGTAGATAAAAAAGGTGTGCTTCAACCGCGTCGAGGCAAAGTTACTCTTTGCGTGTTGGTCCAACAAGCCTAACAAGTGCCCTCAAAACCACTTTCCCAAAAATTTTGTTTAACCAACGCTGGGACACAGCATCCACAAAGGTTCGACGACACGTTCCGAAACGAACTTCTAGACAACGGCTCGACAAATCCGAGAGGCAGCCGGGCACCACGAAACCGGGACAGCATCAATAATTCATACGTTTGTGCGGCCAGCACAGAAAAATCGGAAAGGACTGTTGTTTACCAGAGATTCCAGCGACAACACTGAATGTATCCAAAGGGAATAAATATTCTATGCTTTACCTGACATATATTCTCAAATCGCAACAAAAAAGTGATGGGGCAGTGACTCGCGCATGCTCAGATGAGCGCCGTATACTTCCTAACTCGTGGTCACTGTTCCACAAATCAAGACGTGGAGTTGTAGTAAATCGTGTTGTACCAATAGGTCACCGCGGGTGTGGGGTATAGGTTGTAAATCATTCCGGCCACGTAGGGTTGAACAAAGAGCCACAGGTCCGTTGCGGGCTGCCAAATATAGGGTGCGTAATTATAGGTTATGTTGTACAGCTCCGCTACATCTTGGCGCTGCTGAGTGATGTTTGTGTCGAATGGAAGCGTCAAAAACATTTGATTCACGTTTGGCAGATTAACCCAAGCTGGGAGGAACGCCGAATTGGTCAGAATTTGATAGGCTTCCTGCAGAATGGGGTCCGGCCAGTCGGGTCCCCAAGAGAACTGCATGAAATTACCCGACACCTGCGGATTCGTCCAAGTCAGAAAAACGCTTGCCGTGATACCCTGCAATCCAACGCTGAGACCAATCTTGGAGAGTCCGGCTTGGATGATTTCAAGCTGTGTTAAACTCGCCAAGTTCTCTGGTGTCAAATAGTTTATGGTTAGAGGTGGAAGAGGTGGCGCGGAAGTGTTGCCTATAACTGTGCCGTTGGGAAGAGTCACCGAAAAGTCTTCCTGCTCCCCAGCCAGATTCAGATAATAAGCGGCCAAGTTGTAGTTTGTGCTATAAAGGGAGAGATTGTCCGGGTTGTAATACTGCGGGAAGGCGGGATTTATGGGTCCGAGGAAGTTCGTGCCGTAAACCGTGCCGTTGAAAGACAACGTCGAAAGAAGTTCCTGAGTGTAATTCACGGCGTGGACAATGGCCAGCCTGAAATCGGTGTTGTTTGTGGGATACTTCTGAGTGTTCATGGAGACAACAAAGTCGCTGCTGATGAGCCCATAATTATGGAAAATATCGTTGAAACTATAATACTGTTTCCACTGATAGCCATCATATATCTGGTTGAACTGAGACACGTCGGCGTAGGCGATCTGGGCCAAGCCTTTGTCAAAAGCCTGAATCACTTCGAACGCCGGCAAGCCGAAGTTGACTTCTACGATTGGGATATGCGGGGGCTGCGCCACCGTGGGAACGTTCTGTGCGTATTTACCCCAATAGGTTGGATTGGGTTGTAACACTATCTGGGAGAAACCCGTGGCTATCGAGCGAAGCTCATAAGGACCTGTTCCTGGGCCGCTGTTAGCGTCGAAGTAGTTATTCAACGTGTTCGCCTGCACTCCTCCGTGGGCATCGACGAAAGTGGGGTCGACTATGGCGCCCCACCACTGAGCGATATCCGTAAGAAACCATTTGTAGGGCTCCAACAGATGTACTTCAAACGTCATGGGTCCCGAAACCGCGTAGGCCTGATCCTGATAACTCATTATTGCGAGTTGAGTGGAGTTACTTGGATTAAAGTTGCTCAACATATTGTTGAGAATATTCTTTGCGAGCGTAGCATTTGACAGAGCGGGTAAACCAGTCGCGCTTTGAATCGCGGCTCGAATACCCCAAGGGAAGAACACCCCTGTCTGGCTCTGCTCGGTTGTGTTAAAGGTCAGCAAAGCATAATTCGCACTGGCTATGCCCTGCCCCAGATATACTGTTCGAACATAGCTGAACCAAACCGCGTAGGCGTTCAGAGGGTCGCCGCTGGAAAAAGTCACGTTTGACCTAATCTGAAATTCGTATGTCTGAGAATTGTTGAGAACAGTAAAGCTTGAGGCGAGAACAGGCACCACTTGCGTATAGTTTGGACCATTGAACTCGACCAACTGCTGGAAAACATTGTTAAACACGGCTTCATCGGCCACGACGAACCCAACTGCCGGGTCCAACGCATCCATTCCGGTATACCAAGAGTCGTCGACCAAGACGCTTTTGTTGGGTGGGGAAAGCTGAAAGCTGCTTTTAGTGGGAGTTGAGGTGACGATAGAAGAAGTGGATGAAGAAGATAACTGAGACGGCGCAGTCGACAAAGATGTTGTAGTCAAACTGGAAGGAACTGTGGTTGTGCTGGATGCTTTAGAGGAAGACGCGGGAGGCCTCAACAACACAGCGGCGGCTACGATTATGATCACGATTACAACAATTATACCTATCGTGGAAGCTCTACTAATTCCAGTCTTATGGAAAGTGTGCACGTATACCAAGAAATAAGTGTCCCTAATTAATCTTTCTGCATTTTTGCTAAAGACTCTTTATTTATAACCCTACAAAACTATACGCCGTATTCGTCCATGTCAGAAAGCACATGTGGGTTTTATCGCTCATTCTTTATTACCACATATTCTAATCCATATCCGTGGCAGCTAAACCCATCTTATTTACACATGAATAAAGATTTCCATCCACCATTTTTCGCCGGATTGCCAAAATGAAATCTTGCCAACACGAGAGAATGAAAAAGCAGAGTGGGAGTGGTGTTTTCGTTAGCTTGTGATGAGTGCATCTTCCCTCATGGTTTTTATAACATCGACTACAGCTTTGGCGAGTTTTACGTTGAGTTCTCGACCCTTTTGTGCAGACGCAGAAGATGGCTTGCCTGAGTAAGCATCAGGGAAGGCTTTTAGGTTCAAAGCGGGGTCATATATATCCATGAATGTAGCGGCTGTTTTGAAATGGTAGTCGTGCTCTTTGCTTGGTATGGCTTCTTTGTCAACGTATTTTTCACCCACGTTCCAAAGAAGCGATGTCTCAGCCTCTCCCCCATGGCCTTCTGCGTCTTCCACTACCTCTTTTAAAACGTCAAGGAAACCACTGGTCCACCAGCTTAAAACAACCGTTTTTACGCCTGCGTCTGAAGCTCTCTCACCGGCTTCGTGCAATGCTTCAATGTTTCCACCGTGACCGTTGAGCAACACCGCGTACTTGATTCCCCATTCTTTAAAGCCTCTGAGCACGTAGAACACGTACTCCGAAAGAACTCGACCCGGAACGTCGTGTGAGCCGGCGTGCTCCTTGAGATGCCAAGTATGCCCATATGGGATAGTGGGACCCACGAGCACCTCGTCATACAACAATCTGTCCACTTCTTCTGCAATCTTCTCTGGAATAAGTACGTCCGACATAACGCTACAATGCGGCCCGTGCTTCTCCAATGTGCCCACTGGAATGATGACTGTGTCCACTTTTCCTATCGTCTTAGAAGCTCTTTCACCCGTTAATTCGGCTATTTTCATACTACTTCTAAAGGAACAATGCAGACATGCTGATAAGGTTGCGCGTGTAGCATTCCTCAAAATTATGCATCCCAGACTTTATAGAAGTGAACTTCCCAGCTCCAAAAGCGCAGTCGCCGTGTACCACGAATCAGAAATCTGCAGAATAAACGGCACTACCGTGATGGATGGCGACCGAAAAAGACGAAGTTTTTCCGCAACCAAGAGAGAAAATTGGCGTTGAATCAAACCAGCAACCAATGTTTCTCAAAGTTTTTAGAGGTGTGACCTCCCCTGTTTATGGGGAAAAATGGTGGTTCTTTGGAACCCAGCGGTGGAAACGATGATACTGGGTGTATGTAAATGAGAGTTCCTTTTGCAGGCGGATACGCGGTTAAGCAGGCGACCTTCAACGTTTACGACAAGTTCACAGGTGAGATAATCGATTCGGCTCCCCTGATGACCGAGACCGACGCTGAACAGGCTATAGAAACCGCCTATGATTCCCTTGACACAATGTACAAAATGCCGGCTTATCAAAGACGAGAAGCGTTGGAAGGCGTAGCGCGGATGATCAACTCGAAACGTCGAGAACTGGTCGATGTTCTGGTCGCAGAGTCGGGTATGACGCTCAAACAAGCCGAGTTCGAAGTTACACGCGCCTCCAACATCATTCGGTTATACTCCACGGAGACGATACATCTGAACGGTGAAACCATGACGCTTGACGCGGACCCCCGTGGTCGCAACAGAAAGGGGTACTGGTACAGGGTCCCAGCCGGAGTAATAGGAGCGATTTCAGCATTTAACAATCCGCTTGTTTTGTTGGCGCACAAGCTGGGTCCAGCTTTTGCTGCGGGTAACAGCGCGGTCTTCAAACCCGCTTCTCTGACGCCGATTGCTGCGTCCAAAGTGTGCGAGTTGTTCATCGAAGCCGGTATACCCGCCACCGCTCTCAGCGTACTCACTGGCAGAGGAGAAGATTTGGGCACAGCGCTAGCTCGCAGCTCGCGCATCAGAGTCATAAGCTTCACTGGCGGCAGAGAAACGGGTGAACGACTGATTCGGGCCGCCGGCGTAAAAAGAATGGTGATGGAGCTCGGAAGCAACTGCCCCAATATCGTATGCTCCGACGCACACACAGAAACCACGGCCAAGACCCTTGTCGATGCGGCTTATTCCTATCAGGGGCAAAACTGTCTGCACGCACAGAGAATACTCGTTCAAGAAAGCGTCTACGACGAATTCAAATCTGCATTCGTGAACCAAGCGTCTAAACTCAGGCTTGGCGACCCGCGTTCTCCCACAACCGACATTGGACCCATGATCAGCGAAGCTTCTGCAAAAAGAGTTGAGGAATTCGTGGTCGACGCGATTCGGCTCGGCGCAACCCTTTTGTTTGGTGGACACCGTTCCGGTGTGTTCTTTGAACCCACGCTACTGGAAAACGTGCCTCCCACTGCGAGAATCAGTTGCGAAGAAGTGTTCGGACCAGTTTCAGTCTTAATCAAGTTTTCGAGTGTCAAGCAAGCGGTTCAAATAGCTAACGAAACCAATTATGGTCTTCAGGCGGCCATATTCACAAATGACTCGGCAAACCAAGCCTACGCGTTGAGAAATCTGAACTTCGGAACAGTGATGATCAACGAAAGCACCGACTTCCGAGTGGACATGATGCCCTTCGGAGGTTTCAAGGAGAGTGGATTGGGACGGGAGGGCTTGCGCCACGCCATTGAAAACATGAGCGAAGTTAAAACAGTGGTGTACAACCTTGACTCTGAAAAAGAATAACTACACGAAACAGCACCCAACACACCGCTCTCCCATATCCTTTCTGTTTGCCGGTCGTTGACCCGGTCGATTAAAACAAGTGTTGCTCCCAAACCGTTCAATTGTTTGGTCCAAACTTTTGCGCTATTAAAATAAAACAAACTGATTACTCTGTTATGATAGAGTGCTAGGACGGTAGCTTTCCCATGACTGACATCCTCTCTTCGCTAAAGCTTCGGAGCTTTCTTGCTCACAATCTGTAAGAGGCATTCGGGTTCACGAAAAGCGGAAATTGTTCCTAAAAGGATTTTAAAGATGAACGATGAACTCGCATTCTGACTCAGCGAATGCTGTTTGCGCCAAACCTGCTTTCAAAGATTATACAAAATTAAAGTTACAAAAGAGAAGCCATGGAACCCGTCAAGCTTTTTACGCTAGGCAACAATTCACCTTTATGGGAGTGTTTCTGTCCGATATAACATGGGAGGAAGCGGAGAAAGCTTTTCGTCAGACACAAACAGTGGTTGTACCCACCGGCAGCACGGAACAACACGGTCCCCACATGCCTCTTGGAACCGACTGGATCGCAGCGGATGGTCTAGCCAAACTGGTAACGGCCAAAGCCAACGTAATAACAACGCAGATTATTCCAGTGGGCTTCGCAGAGTACCATATGGACTTTCCGGGCACGCTGTCGGTCACACGAGAACATCTTACGAACTATCTGTTGGATATCTGTGAATCGCTTGTGCACTGGGGCGCAAAAAGATTCGTTTTTATAAACGGACACGGAGGAAACACTGAATCTCTGGACCAAGTGGCCATTTCGCTGAGAAAAAAGCATGGTTTGATATCGGCTATCATCCACTGGTGGGAAGTTGTCCCCGAAGTGGACGGTCAGCCTTCAGAGCAACACGGTGGTTACGCCGAAACAGCTGTGATAGTGGGATTAAAGCCAGAACTCGTAAAATATGACAGAGCAAAGCTGGGTGTTACGGAGCCTTTGAGCCAAGATATCAAAACGGCTGGGATAACCACGCTTGCCTTTAAAGGCGCGCGTTTCAGAACCTTTCTAAGAACGAAAGACGTGTCAAAAGTGGGTTCGATGACGGAGCAACTCGACCCCAAAACCGTGGATCTTCAGCTTGCCACACCACAAGTGGGTCACAGAATACTTGAATCAGCAGCCGACGTAATAGTCGAGTTCATCAATGAATTTCAGAAGGTAAAGCTGTACGAGCCGGTAGAGTGATGTTTTGTGGGAAGGTTTGCGATAGCCATTCACGGAGGCGCTGGTCTAAGGAGAAACGAGCCGAATCAGGTGGATATGAGAAATCAGCTAAAACAAATTTGTGACAAAGCCTTTTCGCTGCTGAAACAAGGAGGAGAAGCCTTGGACGCAGTGGAAAGGGCGGTCTACCTCTTAGAAGACTCTGGTCTGTTCAACGCTGGCCGCGGCGCCTGCCTTACGTCCACTGGCGAAGCCGAACTCGACGCGGGAATCTGCGATGGGAAAACAGTTGCTTCAGGAGCCGTCACGGGAATAACCAATTATGCTCACCCAGTCAAAGTTGCGCGGTTTATAATGGAGAACACGGACATGGTCATGATGCGCGGTGATGCCGCGCTCCGATTAATGGAGCTGTTCGAAAAAGTTGAGTACACGGAACTTGTAACGCACACAAAACTCGAAAGGTTACGCCGAGAACTCTCTTTCCTGGAAGACAGGACAAAGGGAGGGTTCGTTGCAAAACATTTTTCAAAGAACACGTCGTTGATGCTGAAACACAGGAAGCTACGCCCAGCCAGCATGATTGGAACAGTCGGAGCTGTGGCGCTTGATTTACGCGGCAACACAGCGGCGGCTGCTTCCACTGGTGGATATTGGCTCAAAATCTCCGGTAGAATAGGCGACTCCCCTGTCTTGGGCGCCGGATTCTACGCCGACTCAAAACACGGGGCGGCCGCTGCAACTGGGGTGGGTGAGTATACGATTAGGTTGGCGCTCACCAGAGAAATAGTCGAACACATGAATGCTCGGGTTTCCGCACAGCAAGCGTTGAACATGGGTTTTCAACGCTTGGAGAAACTGTTTGGGTCGGACAACATGGGCGTAATAGCGGTGGATAAGCATGGAAGAGTGGGTGTTAAGTTCAACACTGAAGGAATGGGACACGCTTATGCAACAAGCAACAAACCAAAAGTGGTTGCAAAGCTTTTCCACGGCGAAAAGTGAGACGCTCGTCTTAACGGGCTCCTGTGCCGGTTTACACCGACTTCGTTTATGGACTTGAGCCGACTATTCGAACCGTGTTTCCGATACCTTGACAACAATTTGCAGCAAAGACCAGTTTTGAGTTGGACAACAAAACACATGCTCAAGAATTCGGGGTCAGCTCGACGCCTTTTAACATCTTGAAGACGGGGCAGCGGCTACCTGCTCTTTGAAGAAGACTAGGAACAGTTTCAAATAGGAGGTTCACCGCCTTGACCGTCCGCAGGCTCCAGTGAATTACTTCATTAATACTAGCCCTTGGGTACAGTGGCTTCCTTATTTATCCGACGACTCATCTTCTCATTTTGGGGTCAAGAAAATCCCGTATAAGGTCTCCCACAAACGCGAAGGCTATAACAATCACGAATATGACTAGGCCCGGAATAATCGGGTACCAAGGAGCGAACTGAATATAGTTTTGGCCGTCGTAGACCAGTCTTCCAAGGTCAACGCGGGGAGGCTGAGCGCCCAAGCCCAAGTAACCAAGCACGGAGAACAGAATTATCACGTTTCCCACATCCGCCGTAGCGTAGGCGATCATTGGTGTGGTGACGTTGGGTATTATGTGCGACAAAACTATTCTTGTGCGACTGAGACCCACAGCTTTTGCAGCCAACACATATTGATGCTCCTTCGCTGAAAGAGTCTCGCCTCTGGCTATTCTTGTGTAAATCGGCCACCAAACCACTGCCACAGCTATGAGAGCATTCACAAGACCAGGCCCAAGCGCCGCGGCGATTGCCACCGCTAAAACTAGGCCTGGGAAAGCCAAAAAAATGTCCGTTATACGCATAATTACTTCGTCTACGGCGCCGCCGAAATAACCCGCTACTGAGCCACTCAACACACCCACCGTGAACGCGAACAAGATTATGGCGAGCGACACGCCGGCGTCTATTGGGGCGCCATATAAGACTTCGAGAAACAGACTTCTACCCACGTCGTCGGTGCCAAATGGGTAATGCAAACTGGGCGGGCGAAGAGTGGCCGCCAAGTTGGTGTGGGTTGGATTGAAACCGGTTATGGAAGGGTCCAAACCAGCGACCGCCGAGTACCCCAAATAGAGCACTACGAATACCACGCCGAACACGTAAAGCGGGCTCTTTTTTAACAGCGACACGAACACCCTTCTGTTTTCTTGAAAAACGGTTTGCTCCGGCTCGTCGGCCGCTTCTGCACTCACTCATATCTCACCCTTGGGTCTATGACGCCGTAGGCCAAGTCTGTAACTAAGTTGGTGAAAATCACCACCAATGTGAACACCACGGTGACACCCATAATAGACGGGAAATCGAGAGAGAGTATGGACTGAGTGGTGTAATAACCTATGCCCGGCCAGAAAAATATGGTTTCCACTACTATTGTGCCGGAGAGCAAAAGCTGGACCGCGAATCCTATTACTGTGACCGTGGAGGTTAAGGCATTTCGAAGAGTGTGTCTGTAAGTCACTGTTCTTTTGGGTAACCCCTTCGCCTTGGCGGTTCTCACAAAGTCTTTGCCAATGGTTTCCAACATAGAACTACGCGTGATCCTCGTTATTATCGAGAACGTGAGCAACGCAAGGGCAAATGCTGGAAGAATTATGTGCCGAACAGAGCTTACAAGGTCCGGCCAATTGCCGGTTAGAAGACTGTCAATGACGTACATTCCAGTTATATGTGTGGGTGGAGCAAGAAGCGGTGACAGTTGACCCGCGCTGGGGAGCAGTTTAAAATAAAACGAAAAGAGCAGCTGGAAACCCAACGCCAGCAGAAACGGTGGCGAGGCAACACCAGTTAAATAGAGCACCCTTATTGGGTAATCTAGCCTTCTGCCGGACCAAAGCGCGGATAACACACCCATGGGTATACCGATTATTATCGAGATTATCAACGCAGCTATGCTGAGCTCAACCGTGGCCGGAAAATAGGTTTCGATTTGCTGCAGAACCGGTAAGTGGGTGACAGGTGATATTCCCCAGTCACCCCTGAACAGACCCGACATATAATAGAAGTACTGGAGATAAAGCGGATCGTTCAAATGGTACTGCGATGCTATTGCAGCTATTGTCTGCGGACTGGACTTCTCGCCTGCCCAAGCAAGCACAGGGTCGGGAACAACGACGTGCGAAATTACGAAAGTGAGAAATGTTACCCCGAAAAAAACAGGGATGGTTAAAAGTGCTCTTCTAAGAACAAAGGCCCCTAGTCCCATTACTCAGACCGTCGCGCAGAAAATAAAAAAGGGTTTTGACCCTTGGAACCAACGTTTCAGCTGGTTCCATAGGGGTAGATGTAAGCCGCGGAATAATTGAAGCCGTAGAGTATTGGATTGTAGTACACGTTGTGCACAGTGGAAAGATATGCGGGTATCCCGTTACCAATCTTGTATTGCCACAGCCAAATGTTGTCTGCCAGACGCTGGTCGAGTTGAGTAATCTTTGAATACAACAGGGCCTGCGTAGTCAAATTGGGGCTGTTCAGCGCCTCCGATGTCCACTGGTTTAGCAGTGTATTGTTCACGTTGGAGTTGTCAAACACAGAGTTGATGTTTTCGAAGGAGTAAGCGTAGTCATCTGGATAACCGAAGTCTGGGAACCAAACGCTCCAGAAGATGTCTGGGTAGTTGGATACCCGAGGAACAGTAGCAGCCGTGTTAAAGTAGGTGGCTTGGCTGACTTCTTCGAGTGTCACAGTTATGCCGATCTGAGCCAAATCGGATTGGATGGCTTGAACAGCTGCTTGCGCCACTGGATCACCGGTATAATACATTAGTGTGAGTGGCCTTAATCCTTGACCGTTGGGAAAGCCTGCGTCCGCAAGCAGTTGCTTGGCTTTAGATATGTTGATGTTGACCGGTTGAATTGAATTGTTGTAGCCGAACATGCCGATGGGTATGGGCCCCTGGAAGGTTACTCCGTAGCCGTGTAACACGTTCTGCACCAAAGCGGTTCTGTTTACCGCATAGTCAATGGCCAACCTCACATCCGTAATGTTGAGTGGGTATGCGTTGACGTTGAGGCTCAGCCACGCTATGTCGAACGAGAGCCCACGCGACTCCATCACAACGTTGGGCGTGCCCTGCAGGTCTGGCAGAAGGTTTACGGGTACGGTGTACATCATTTGGGCGGCTCCGCTCTTCAAATCGTTTATCGCATCCAGCGTATTCGTCTTATACTGAATGACCACTTTGCTGATGTGGGGTTCGGGTCCCCAGTAATACGGGTTCAACGTAAGAGTTATGCTTTGACCGTGAATCCAGCTGGAGACTACGTAGGGGCCGGTTCCGGGTGCGCCATTTGCATCCACATAAGTGTTCACGGTTCCGTTGGCCTGTGTTCCCCCGTGTTCCTGAACAAAGGTTGGATCTTCTATTCCACCCGGAGGAGCCGCCAGCCTAGCCAGAAATGAACCCAAGGGAACCGCCAAGTGAAAGGCTATCTTATACTGGTTGATCACCTGAATACTTTGATTCGAATTCTCCATAACCGCTAGCTGGGACGGCGTGGGGTTGGTAAAGTTGAACGTGTTGAGGTCGTTAAGGGTTACGGGTCCAGCGCTGAACATTACGGGTCCAATTATGTAGCCAGGCGGACCATTGTTGAGCGTCAATCTGTAATAGTTGAACCACACATCATAGGCATTGAAGGGGTCGCCGTTGCTGAATTTTACGCCTTGTCTGAGGGTGAACGTATAAGTTTTTCCGTCTGGACTTACACTCCAATTGGTGGCCAGAACACCCGCGAACTGAGTGGTACCGTTGCCCTGATACCAGATCAGTCCCTGATATATGTTCTGTTCTATTTCGTAGGCCGGCGCGTCAGTGCTATAGGCGACATCGAGACCGCTGGGTTCACCCAGGGTCTCGTCAACAACAACCGATTCGTTGTAGGGAATGTTGGCGGTTGGTGTGGTCTTGGTTGCGGTCGTTGAATGGTTGAGAACAACATAGGAACCTGCGATTATCGCTATCACAATAATTATGGCCACCACTGCGGCCTGTGTCCGAGCGATGGCTTTCTTCTTCAGCTTTTGCATACCGCAAGATCCTAACGATATGGAATTTATGCTTTTTGTATCAACCCATATACTTCATATGTTCAAGTCTCAACGCATCATCGGTTGAATACGTTTAGTGTTTGAGATCCACGCAAACAAAGCGTTTTCTGAAACTGCTTCTAAGGCGTCCACTACATTGACCAACTCCTCATTGAGTGAACGGTTTCTGGGAGCAGTGCGGCACCTGCATGGTCTGTCGAGCTTTACATCTAACAAATCGTTCGAACAACCCATCATGCTTTTCAAAAGCCGCCAGAACAAACACAATTAAATAGGGCGCTTTCCCTATTGTGGTTATAATGGAAGACGCCTTTGACACAGAGAAACTTTTGTCCGCCGAAAACTTGACGGTTAGCTATCGAACGTATCGCGGACTATTGGCTGCTGTAGACAACGTTAACATCTCTTTGGATAAGGGTAGAATACACGCTCTTGTGGGTGAAAGTGGGTGCGGCAAAAGCACACTTGGACTCGCCCTTTCGCGTTTACTTCCAGAGAACCAAGTAGCCTACTCTGGCAGACTGATTTACAGAGGAGTCGACATCCTTTCGCTGAGCGAAGACGAGGTGGAACGCTTCCGAGGAACGCATATTGCAACGGTGTTTCAAGAACCCATGACCTCACTCAACCCCGTTTACCGCGTTGGAGAACAGTTGGCCGAAGCGATTTCGGTAAAGGAGAGCAGGACAACCGTGTACACCAAGGGGTCCTCCAGCATCGGGAAACCCGAACCCATGAATAGGTTGTTCGGCGTAAATCAGCTTACGCTTCTTAGAGGACGAGGACGAATGCTCTATCAAAAATATTCGGAGGAAGTTCACGAATTACTCAGAAAGGTTAGAATACCCAATCCAGATAGGGTGGCCAATATGTACCCCCACGAATTGAGCGGGGGGATGAACCAAAGAGTAATGATTGCGATGGCGCTCGCGGAAAAACCTTCATTGCTTGTTGCGGATGAACCAACCACTGCACTGGACGTGACAACTCAGGCTCAAATCCTGCGGCTCATACAGTCTTTAACAAAGGAATTCGATATGGGTGTTCTGCTAATAACACATGATTTGGGAGTCGTGGCCGCCGTCGCAGAATACGCCTCCGTTATGTACGCCGGCAAGATCGTTGAGGAAGCCCCGGCAAAAGAGTTGTTCGAAAACCCGTTGCATCCCTATACGCTGGGGTTGATGGCCTCTTTTCCGCGGGGACGCAAAGACAGTTTTAAGCTCAGAACAATTCCAGGCACGGTTCCGCCATTGGGCCGATACCCCGCAGGGTGCCGTTTTCATCCCAGATGCGACAAGGCGTTTCAAAGGTGCTTTGACAGTGCGCCTGAGCTCGTCGAGGTAAGCAGAAACCATAGAGTGGCGTGTTATCTCTACTGAGAAAGGTGTTCATGAATGAGCGAAGAATCTGTGTTACTGAAAGCGGAGAACCTCATAAAACACTTTCCTATAAGGAGAGGTCTGGTTTCAAGGCTCACTGGCCAAAAACCCTTGTTTGTGAGAGCTGTGGACGGCGTCAGTTTCGGAGTCAAACAAACGGAAACGTTTGCCGTGGTGGGCGAATCCGGTTCCGGTAAAACGACGTTGGGATTAACCGTTTTAAGGCTGATTGAGCCCAGTTCGGGTAGAATCTTTTTTGATGGAAAAGAGATATCGAGTCTCGTCGAAAAGGATCTCAGAAGTATACGTAAAGACATGCAAGTGGTGTTCCAAGATCCCACTTCCTCACTGGATCCTCGCAAGAGGGTGGGAGAGTCTGTAGCCGAACCCCTTAGAGCCAACGGTACCAAAGACAGGCAAACCGTTAAAGAAAGAGTGGTTGAGGCACTGCGCTCGGTGGGACTAAACGAGTCACAGATGAATCTTTTGCCACACCAATTCAGTGGAGGGCAACGTCAGCGCATCAGCATAGCGCGCGCAATAATTCAGAGGCCCAAATTCATCGTGCTCGACGAGCCTACAAGTTCGCTGGACGCATCCGTCCAATCGCAGATACTGCTCTTGCTTCAGAGACTCCAGTCCGAGTTCAAACTGTCCTATATGCTCATAACCCACAACATGTCCGTGGCCAGATACATGGCCGACAGAATCGCGGTTATGTATTTGGGAAAGATAGTCGAGACGGGAAGCAACCGCGACGTAATCGAGAAACCCTTGCACCCTTACACACAGCTGCTGATTTCTTCGGTTCTTGACCCCGGCGTGGATTCCGAGCTTCCCAAAATTGAAATTGAAACTGAGCCAGTCAGTTCGGTGAATTTGCCGACTGGATGCAGGTTCAACACGCGGTGTCCATATGCCAAAGAAGTGTGTTTCAAGGAAGAACCACCGCTAAGAGAAATCACATCTGAACACTACGCGGCTTGCCACTTCGCTGGCGAAATTGCTCCGGACTAGGCCATTATTTTTTGCGTCATGACACAATTCGGATGTGTGACGGAAGCGAGACACCTACAGAGTTGTACCTGAAAAGTTTAATTAGCTCGGATGTGACCAGCGGTTATGTCAAAGCTGGTCTTAAAGGGCAGACTGTTCACAGGCACAGAGTTATTTGAAGACGGTGTAGTTGTTGTGGATCAAGCCAGCGGGCTTATAGAGGTAGCCGGCAGACGAAGCGAAGTGGACGAGCCTAGCGAGTCCGAAGTGTTTAGCACACAAGATTCGACGATTCTTCCGGGCTTTATGGACGCACACATGCACTTCTTCGGTTCGAAACACTATGACCTCTTGGAATGGGTGGCAACACCAGACGTTCTGGTGGCCCTGAGAAGTGTGGCTGATATGCGTCGGCTTCTCTACGCTGGTTTCACAACGGTCAGAGACTTGGGAAGCAAAGCGGCCGTATATTTGAGCAGAGCTGTGAGAGAAGGGGTGATAGAGGGTCCCCGAGTGATTGCCGCCTCTAAATCTCTTGCACAGACCGGCGGAGACGATGACCCAACAATTCTCCCGCTCAAAATAGCGCAGGAACTATCCTATTCATATTATTGTGATGATCCTTGGGAATGCAGAAGAGCGGTAAGAATGGTCTTAAGAGATGGCGGAGAAGTGGTAAAGGTGTACGCATCGGGTTCGTTTGCTCAAGGAGGCAAACCGCGGGTGCAGCTAACCGTCGAAGAGTTGAAGGCAATAGTTGACGAGGCACATCGAGCCGGAATAAAAGTCACTGCACACGCATACGGCGAGCAGGCTCTGATGAACGTTGTTGAGGCGGGTGTGGATTCAATCGAGCACGGAATAGCGCTCACACCCGAGATCGCCCAATCGATAAGGGACAAGGGCATCTACTACGTTCCCACGCTGAGCGCATTTCTGGCGGCAAAGCCGAGCGGAAACCCTGAAAGGGACCATCTTATCAAAAGGCATTTGTCCACAGATATGGAGATAGCAAAGGAATATGGACTGAAAACCGTGTGTGGCTCCGATTTTGTGGGCGCGGACAATGAGCTCCACGGCGAAAACTACAGGGAAATAGTGAATATGGCCAAGTACTTTGGAATAAAGGAAGCGTTGATAGCTGCGACTTCAAGAGCTGCAGAATGCCTGGGTCTTCGAGGTGTCGGACAACTTATGAAAGGATACCAAGCTGACATTGTTGTCACCAAAGGGAACCCCTTCGTAGACCCTCAGCTACTTTCTCCACAAAACATAATCATGGTTCTAAAAGTAGGTAAAAGATATGTGCCCAACAAATAGGTTGTTTCTTAAACACTCATCTTGGCTTCTATTGGCTGCAAAATTTTCCTACTTTAAGCACTGTAGCATCATTTCTGACACACCAAACAGTTGACTCATGATACCTGACAAAAAGTTAATGTATTCGGAAACCCAAACCGGGTTACTGTGCGACACGCAGCGCTTGGCTTGGTGGTACTTGCTTTAGTATTGCTCACTCTCTCCACGGCGCACGTCAGAGGCTCGACTCTGAGCGTAGAACTTCAACCCAACATGCGGGAAGCCCTGATGGCCGCTTCATCACTTACCCAAATCACATTCTTATATCCCGCCAATTCATCCCTGTCGGCTCTGCTGTCCGGCTACAATGACACGTTGAGCTGGAGCACCCAAACATCTCACAATGACGACGCAACCAAAGCTTTTCAAGGTTACCTGAACAGCGAATACAAAAATGTGACTGTTGATAATATGAGCGTGCAATTCCTATTAAATGCAGTAGCAAACTCGACTTCTTTGGTCATCGAAAAAAAGGTTGAAATCAGCGCTTGGATCACGGGGATCTTCAATCAGACCAAGTCTGGTCTCTCGGCTAATCTCGCATGGAAATCCTTTGTGGTAACCGGAAGATTGGAATTCGACTTGAACAACCAAGTAGTGGACATTAACCGCGTGGGTTCTACTCTTATGCTGCCGTTTTCGACTCAAGCCGCTATTGCTGGCAGTCTGTTGACGATGTTTGACAACCAAAAAGTGTGGGGAGAGTCCACAATAAATTTCTCGTCTCTTAACGCACCGTTGAGCCAGTGGCACAGAACCTACAGTACAAACAGCAACACGACGATTTTCACTCGTTCATCCAAGGCTTTGTTCAACATGACAACATCGTTTACCGAAGGCGATGAACACTATGAACTCATGGTTTCATACGACCCATCTTCCACGATCATTGTTCCAGGCTACGCCTTGGCAAGTGGGAACTATGTAATTATAGTGAGAAGCCCGTCTGAGACGTTTGCTGAGCCAGAAATAGCCGGTGTCGTCGTCGCCTTGGTAACGGTTATAGCCATATCCGCCGTTTTGCTCTTAAGAGCCGCTGAACCCACAGTCAGCCGAGTTTTTATTAATCAGACTTTGTAGCCAAAATCCTGGTGCCGCTCAAACATCTTGATTTCATTCATATGTTCATTTGACGCTGCTCCCAAACGTTTGTTGGAGAACTGTCGGTGAACTATTTCAGTATTCGGGTTAGCGTATCCGCCGATATGTTTCCGCCGGTTAACATCAGAACAACTTTCTTTCCAGCTATTTGGTGTTTGATTTTAACCGCTGCGGCGGTGGCAGCTGCGCCGGCGAGCTCGGCGATTTGTCTTGTGGTGTTAAAGAGCAGTTTTACGGCTTCAAACATTTCACCGTCCTCTACCAAAACAACGTCGTCGAGTTTTCCGCGGAGTATGCTGAGAGGCAGTTCATATCCCCTTGCAGTAGCGAGGCCTTCAGCTTGGGTTTCAACGCCTTTGGTTGTCGCCAGCGAACCACTTTTCCACGACTGATAGAAGGCGGGTGCGCCAGCAGCCTGGACACCTATTACTCTTATCGCTGGATTAATGGTTTTGTAAACTATGCATGCACCGCTTACCCCTGAACCACCCCCGATTGGATTGATCACGACATCCACGTCGGGGAGCTCTTCGATGACTTCTAGATGCATGGTGGCCACCCCCGGGTACAGAAGTGCCTCATTCACGCCATGGATGTAGAGATACCCCTTTTCGGCAGACAATTTTTGAGCGTAATCGTTGGCCTCGTCGTAGTAGGCGCCGTGGATTATCACCTCTGCTCCAAGGTTCTCGGTGGCATATATTTTGAGCTGTGGAGCACTCTCCGGCATGACAACTTTGACGCCGACGCCGAAAAGTGCACCAGCGTAGGCTATTGATTGGGCGTGGTTACCCGTTGAAGCCGTTATCACACCTCGCTTCAAAGCTTCCTCCTTCATTTTGGTCATATAGTAGACCCCTCCTCGAACTTTGAAGGCCATTGTGGGTTGTAGGTTTTCGAGCTTCACATAGGCTTGGCACCCCAGCGCACCAGAAAGAGTCTTTGAATATATCAACGGTGTAGGTTTAAGATACCCTTTAATTGCCTTATGAGCCAACATCACATCTTTGAGTTCGGGTAACTTCGTTTTACTCAACACGATCGCCCATATTGTGGGGACTCAACTAATATGTTTTTGGTATACAGCACCTAATCGAGGTGCTCAGCGCAAAACAAGAGCTGGGAATCCTTGCCCAGTTCTGAGCGAACAGCTGTTTTTGAGCACAGACTTCTGTAGCCACCAAAACGAAAGGCGCTCACAGTGCCGATAGAATCTGAATGGATCCAGTCGGACCCAAACATGTATCACTAAGCTTTTTAAGCGCAGAGGTGTAGCACTTGTTGGAGTAGTGACTACTTGTTGAGCTCTAAAGCCACGTCGGATAGGGAAAAAACGGAGGAAGAGGCCAAGCTTTACAGATTCTCTGACATGAAAGAAGAGTGGCTGAACCCAAAACTTTCAAGGCGAATGGTCGTCGGAAAAAACGAAATGCTGGGCTATATTATATTGTTAAAGGGCTGCTATGTTCCTCCGCACAAACATGTAAGTGAGCAGATGACAGTGATCCTCAAAGGAGCATTGAAATTCACGGTCAACGGAAAGGAGGTAATCGTCAAAGAGGGGGAAACACTGGCAATACCTCCCAACGTTGAACACGCAGCTGTGGCTCTCGAGGACACGATCGACTTGGACTGTTTCAGCCCCCTGCGGGAAGATTGGCTCACAGGAAGGGACCAATATCTGCGTGGTGCTGAAGCGCCGAGCAACAAGGCGTGATGCAAAGTGGTTGACACTCAATCTATAGGGGTGGGGAAACAAAAGGGTAAGATTCAGCTGTCCCACAGAGCCACCCAGATTGATGATGAGGTTTTTAGGATAGTTTTGGATCTTCCTCCTGGTGTTCTGCGACTCACAGCCGGGGAACCCGATTTTCCTTCTGCTCCGTTTGTGAACGAAGCTGCTACGAAAGCCATGAGCACAGGCGAAACACACTATACTGCCCCCGCTGGGATAATGCCGCTCAGAGAAGAAATAGCCAAAAAACTAAAGGAAGAAAACAACCTTTCTTACGACGCCTCCGAAATCATAGTGACTCCCGGTTCGTCCGGCGCGGTTGGTCTCCTGCTGTTGGCGCTTATGGACCGCGGCGACGAGGTGTTGATCCCCGACCCCGCTTGGTTCCACTACGCTACCCTTGTCGAGTTGGCGGGCGGAATCCCCAAAAGGGTTCGGCTTGACCCAGAGGATGGCTTTCGTCTTCACGCTTCAAAAATTGAAGAGGCGGCCTCATCCAATACAAAGTTGTTGATAATCAACACGCCATCAAATCCTACCGGAAGAGTGTTATCAAACGAGGAGTTGGAAGGGATAGCCGGAGCCGCTGAGCGCTTGGGAATTACTGTAGTGTCCGACGAAATCTACGAAAAAATTGTGTATCCACCATTCGTTCACAGAAGCATAGCCTCACTGTCGGGTATGCGTGAAAGAACGGTTGTTGTCAACGGGTTTTCAAAGGGTTATGCGATGATGGGTTGGCGACTGGGTTACGCGGCTGCGCCGGCTGACGTTATAAGAAAATTATCTTCGCTTTTGGGCTACACTTTGGTGTGCGCTGGTAGCGTAGCACAATTCGCCGCAATCGAAGCGCTTAGAAACCCAAAGTCCAAAGACTATGCAAAAATGATGGTTGAAGCATGGGAGAGAAGAAGACGCATCGTAATGGAGTATGTTAAAGAAAACGAATCCGTTGTTTCTGCAATGCCCCCAGAAGGCACCTTCTACGGATGGCTGAACGTTTCAGGCTCTGGTATGAACGGTAAGGAAGCCGCCCGAAGAATACTCGAGGAAGCAAATGTTGGAGTGCTCCCCGGATACCTGTTCGGCGACCAAGGCCACAACCATCTAAGAATTTCGTTTGCAACTTCGGATTCAATAGTTGAGGAAGGCATGAAAAGGCTTTGCGGCGTTCTACAAAAGAACAAAAAATAGCGTACATCCACCCACGGCTTCGGAGCCAAAAAAGCAAACATGTTCAAAGGTAATAGGCGCAACAGACTTACGCCGCAATGACCCCACTTTTTGAGATCTATACAATTGTTCGTGCAGCGCACCCCAACTCTGCCTTAAAACATAATCGCGACTGGCCTAACAGGGCTTGCGCTGCCGCCGCTCAATGCTAGCGGTGCACCGACGAAGAGGAACTCCTTGCCCAGTAGCTTGTCGAGGTTGGACAGGTTCTCGTAGACACCTATGGTCTTTGGAAGCAGTATCTTGTGCGCCGGGAAGGGTGCGTGGTCGGGACTGGGTGCGTCGAATCCTATCGCGTTTACGCGAAGATCGGCAATGTATTCACAAGCCTCTTTGCTGAGCTCTGGATGTTTCACCCATTCCGGCGTACGAGACTTGGCTGTGTAACCGGTATAAAACAGGAGAACCCAGCCTTGACCAATCTTTTCCTTGGCACCAAGCTGGTCGAGTCCGTTGACAACGTCCTCTTTTTTAATCGGATACATGGCTGGTTTTTTTGAGAAATCCAGAACAACTCCTCTACCCAGGTATTTTGAAATCGGCACCTGGTCAATGGATAATCCGCCTTCGATAAAGTGTGACGGCGCGTCCACGTGCGTACTGGTGTGTTCGACAAACGTCCACACGTACGAAGCGTAACCAGCCTCTTTGATCGAAGTAAAAGTGGCTCTGAGCGGCTGCGGGTAACCAGGATAGACAGGGGTGTCCAAACTTTTCAGCGGTGCGGATAAGTCAACCACTTCTTTAATTGGGAAATCTACCATCAATTTCGCTTAGCTGTTCAAGAGGAGAAATTAAACCTTTCGGACGTTGAGACTGTGCCCCACTTTCTTTGAAGGTCAAGTCGACGATTTCCGATAAATGTGACCCAAGTCTTACCGCCACGGAGCCACTCGAACTGCTGCATGAATACCAAGGTTTTCTTGAAACGACAACCCTTTTACGAAACACATTTCAAGATGCTTGCGTTTTGAAACGTTTATGGGCCAAAGGGACGACTTAAAAAAAATCGTTTTGCACTATTACCAGCTAGTGGATGCCCAGAATCTGGACGATCTCTTCTCGCTTTTCTCCGACAACGTTGTCTACGAACGCTCAGGAAACGAACCCATAATTGGTATAGAGGAGCTCAAACAGTTCTACAAAAACTCAAGAATCATTCAGCGGGGCGAACACAAAATTATTGAAACAATCGTCAGCGGCGACGAGGTGGTCGTGCGTGGAAGATTCACCGGCGTTTTAAAAGACGGCCGAAACGTTGAATTTGGCTTCTCAGATTTCTTCTTGTTTTCGAACGGAAAAATCCTTAAAAGATTCACATACACGGACATAGGAAAGGTTTAGTTACGTAGCAAGTGGGAACCAACAAATCGCTAGGGTTTGACATCCAAAATATGGCTTTGAGATGGCCGCATGATGGAACAAAGTCACTGTTCAACAGTAATCTTTTAGCCGACGGACCTCAATATTCCTCCGTCAACAGGCAGCATCGCGCCTGTGACATAGGCTGACATCTCGCTTCCCAAAAACACTATTGAACGGGCCAGCTCCTCGGTTGAGCCTATGTAGCCAAGAGGTATTTCGCCCTCAATTTTTGCCAGAGCTTCGGAAGCTGTAGTGCCGCTGCGGCTTGCCATGGCGGCTGTGACCTGCTCAATTCTGGCGGTGCGAATGTACCCAGGCAGAACACCGTTGACACGTATCCCCTTGGGTCCCAACTCCCGCGCGAGCGTTCGCACTATCCCGGCAATGGCTATTCTGCAGACGTTGGACAGCGCAATCGTGGGAACAGGTTCTCTTATCGCATAAGAAGCGAGCAGCACCATTCGCCCTCTGACTTTTTGTTCGATCATGACCTCTGCGACTTTACGGACCAAATAGGCTGGACTCACTGTTAACAGACGAGCAGCCTCCAACCAGTCGTCGTAGCCCTGCTCCATGAAAACCCCTGGTTTGGGTGAACCAGTCACGTAGACCAGCGTGTCTATTCCGCCAAGAAGCCTCCGCGTCTCCGAGACCAGCCTTTCCAAATCTAAGCGTGAGCTGAGGTCCGCGACCACGCCATACACTTCGCCCTGCGATTTCAGCTGGCTCAGAGCCTTGTTCAGCCTTTCCGAATTCGAAGAATTGATCACCACCCGAGCACCCTCATCCAGGAAGGCTTTCGCTGCTCCGAAGCCGATTCCTTGACTGGCAGCCGTGACAAGTACCCTTGCGCCCGAAAGACCCGAAGTGAGTGGCATCTTTTGAAACCCCTATAATCGTATCGGATATACATGTTAAGCCTTGTGCGCAAACGCCAAGTGATTCCTAGTGTTGCGAACACAAATCATCAAAGCTGCCCTGTAAAAACTCGATGAGCCCGTAACGAATTGATGAATGGTCGGTGAGATATCTTCTACTTCGTGTCTGGCGACCCCAACGGGGCCTGATTCGTCTGTGCGCCCACCTGAGCGGGAGAATTGGGAGAGGCCGCTACCACTTGAGCCTGCGCCTCCGCTTCTTCAAAGACTGATACACCCGTATACCTTAGACCAGACTGGTATCCAATGTAGTAGAACACCGCTGCAGCCACAACAAAGACAATGTTGTCGTATGGAAACGGAATAATGTTGAGACCGCCAAACGCAGTACTACTAATACGTGACATACCTATTATCATAATTAAGAAAACTGGGAACCATACACCATATACTATGTCCTGCTTCGTTATCTTCTTGTTCCTGTTATAGAAGAACAACAACGGAAGACCCACGAAAACAGACGGAATCAAAACACTAATGGCTGACCATCCAGACCAGAAAATCATTAGGCTGCTTATGATAAAAGCAAAGGGCGCTGTAATCTTATACGCGGGCAGCCTATATGGTCTATTCTCGTTGGGATACTTTGTTCTAAAAATGGCAAGACTCAAGGGTCCCGGAGCATATGATAGTAGAAGTGCACTGACCACTATCGTGAACAGCGAGGAGAAGGAGGGCAGTAGAATCAGATAGATGAATGAAGTTATAAGAACAAGTAGCACCGAAGCGATTGGTATCCCCTTGGCACTCATCCTCGTGAACACGTTTGGCAAATACTTGTCATATCTTGCCAAAGTGTGGCCAACTCTCGCTGAGCTGCCGTAGTAAATGTAGCCGTCCTTAAACGAAGCTATAAGGGTCACAATCAACGCAACCAAACCCAAAACCACAAATCCAACGCCGTCAGCAACCGAAACAAAGGGGTAAGGAAGAGAAAGCAGTCCACCCCAGTTACCGCTGGTTACTCCTATCCCAGCCCAGTTAATGGCGCCAGTAAAAGCAAAGCTCTCAAAAAGGTAGATGAGCATGGTGATAACAAGGGTCACCGCGATGGCCCTAGGAATAGATTTTCCAGGGTCCCGCACTTCTTCCGCATAATCAATGGGCTGTCTGAATCCCCCGTAACCATAAATGGTCGCGGAAATAGCCAGAAACAATCCACTCGCACCCAACGGGAGAAATCCACCAAAGCTGGTAAAGTTGGCTGGTTTAAAATAAAACAACAGGCCCCCTATAACCACTATGATCAAAACAACGGTTAAAACCGTGAAAACATTGTTTATATCTCCTATTCTTTTTATTCTAAGAGTATTTATGTAGAATATGAGTAGAGTTATAAGCACGGCTGCTCCTATGCCCAGAGGTGTAAGGACACCCCCTTTAAACAGTGCCGGAAACCAATAACTCAAGTATTCCACGAAAGCTGCTATTATAGAAGGAACTGCCAACGCATAACCCACAAATGAGCCCCACGCATTCATGACACCCACAAGTGGACCACTACTCTTAGCTGGGTAATACGCGACTCCTCCGGCTCGCGGCCACATTGTACCAAGCTCTACGTAGGACATTGCCACCGCCAATATAAGCAGGAGGGCTATTATCCACGCTATCACACCCGACGGCCCCGCGAGTGCCAAAACGGACACTGGTGTGAAGCCTATGGCCGGTCCAAGAATTGCGCCAGTTGCCAAAAAAACGACGCTCCAAAAACCCAACTCTTTCCTATAGCCTTTCTGCGTCATCGGAAATCAGATAGCCTACTTATATATATCATTATCTAATTAACCAAAACATTGGTATATAAACTGAAAAGGATACATCCCTAATGGCCAACCATCAGCTTTGGTATACAACCTAAGATGGATAATGAAAGCAGGCAGAAGCAACAATTCTAAGCATAAACCAATGACTGAATTGGCCCTAAGGGGCTAGTTCAACACAGCTAGGTAATCCTTGTGTGGAGTGACTTAAGCAACTAGTTTGACATGCTTGTACATTTGAAACAGAAGGTAAGTACCAATAGTTTTCCCTAATAGCCAATGTAAATCAATGCCTTCGGTTCTTTGAACCAAACTTTTACACAAGACATCAAACTTGATGAACAATGGATTTTTAGTATTCGAAGGTTACTTTTATTGCCAAACCCGAACTATGCCCAGACTGTTTGCATCGTTTTGCTAAGGGTGCTTGTTAAACCTGTTACTGTTTTTAACTATGACTATTACATTAAACACATGAAATTCTACCAACGAGTTCAGTCAAACTTAACAAGTGACCCTGCCCCAAGAACAACTGCTCCAAATCTTAGGTACCTAGCAAGCCAAATATCAAAGCACAGCAGAATCTGAGACCCTGATACAACACTTATAAAAACGATTTATCATACTATGGTGGACTTGAACACCAAAGAAGGCTCAGATTAATGCTTGTCCGCCTGAAACGTTTATGGCTTGACCTGTTATGTAGTCAGCGTCGTGACTGCAGAGGAATGCGAAAACGTTTGCTACGTCTTCTGGCGTTTCTAATCGTCCAAGAGGAACGTGGGCCAAATATTCAGCTTTAACCTGCTCTGGCGTCATATTCCTAAGCTTTGCCTCCCAATTCAGTTCACGTTCCTGCATACTTGTCTGTACATATCCGGGACAGACGGCATTAACCGTAATACCGTATGGAGCCAATTCCAGTGCAAGCGCCTGGGTGAAACCCACCACAGCAAATTTTGAGGCACAGTAATGGGCTAAGAAGGGCGTACCATACTTTCCTGCCATTGACGCAGTGTTGACAATCTTGGGTTTTTCAGACCCGTAGTCGTGATTAAGCATCATACGGAGTGCTGCTCGTGTAACCAGAAACACGCCTTTCGCATTTACATTCATATTGTAATCCCATTCTTGTTCCGACAAGTCAACGACGCGGTTCATGGTCGACACACCCGCGTTGTTGATCAAAAAATCTATGCGGCCACAATCACGCCACGCCTTCTGGATAACTTCGTCCACTTCGGCTGAATTAGTTACATCAAGTTTAAAAGCCAACGCTTCAACACTGTATTTTTTAGTTATTTCTTCAGCCGTAGACTTGGCCCACAGCAAGTTAATATCCGTTACAATAACTTGGGCTCCCTCACTAGCAAGCCGTGTGGCAATAGCCTTACCTATTCCCGTGCCCGCGCCCGTTACAAAGGCTTTTTTAAACTCGAATCTTTTATGCATCAAGAGGCACTCACCTTCGTTTTTAAAGCACAAACAGCTGATCCCATATCTTGTTCATCATGTCACAGGTCTAGAATCAGTCTGTGTCATCGCCGATGAATCACGGCCCGATTCTGACTTAACCTCCGCGGTGTCCAACCCAAGCTCTTTTGCGTATCTCTCGATTTCTTTATCAACATTAAGATGTTCCGCTTTATCCTTTCTTAAAAGGTATATCAGAACTCCAATTATTATTCCTGCTGCTGTAGGCACGCCTATCGTTATAAGCCAAGTCCCAACTGGTATACTGGGATTAGGAACAAAGAAAGCGGTTATTACAGCCAAAACAGATGTTATTAACCCAAGAGGATAAACGAACCACGCCGCCGGCGTTTTAAATGGCCTTTGAACATTCTTCCACCTCTTCCCATACCTTATAGAAATTGCGGACAAAAATAGGAATATATAGGAACCTATCCAGAAAACGGATATAAGCGCGACACCAGCAAGGAAACCTGTTCCACCAGAAACATTTTCAAGAGCCCATATCGCAAACAGGTTTCCCCCTATAGCCTGAATAGCAATGGCAACGATTGGCGCACGGGTCCGCTTATTCACGTAGCCAAAGGCTGATGGAAAATACTTATCGATTCCAGAAACAACCACAAGCCTAGACCACATATATTGTGCGAAAGTGGCGTTTGAAAGATAATAGAACATGAGGATTATTCCCGCTATTCCGGCTACGAGCGGGGAAAGTACACGTATAGCATCAACGACACCTGTGATACTATTGACTGTAGCGTATGGTAATATAAGAAAGAGGCCCAATATTGTAATTATATACAACACTATTGTCAAAACAAGCGAAATCGATATTGACTGAAGAATTGTCTTTCTGGGCGTTTGAATTTCCGCTCCCATGTTTAGGGGCGTATCAAAACCTATCAAGGCTTCGATAAGAAACGCGAATTCCCTTTGACTTGACTTCTTTGAGAAATTCCGGTAATTCTTCACTTAATTGGGGGAGCATAAAGTATCCAGATACATGTATCATGTCTCCTGCTTTCAGAGTTCTCAGAATATTCTTCGCATCTTTGCGCAACGAGTAGCCGAGTTGGTGACCCAAAAAGGTTAAGAACGATCGCTCACCGTCTCTTCTTACAACGCAAACTGTGAAGCCGCTCTCCGAATCTGTTTTCTGCAAAAAATTACTGTAAAGCAAAGGAACAGACTCCAGCTCCGACTCCAAACTTTTTCCCAACCAATCATTCGCCACATTACTAGCGATCAGAGTGAACTGACCCAGCCTAGCCATTGCAATCGCGAAGTTTGCGCCCTGCCCACCCAAGCGGTGCTCGCTTTGATCAAAAAGAACTTCTGAGCCCCAATTAGGAAAATCGTCTACATAACGCATTACTATATCAAGACAGGTGTTACCCAATGATAATATCTTATTCACAGATTACCCACTTTACCCTGTGGGGCGATGCTCTTCATATTAGCGTATGGAACAACTGAACCCATAAATCTTCTTTCTGAAGGCATCTTTCCATTTTTAAGCGCCAAATGATAAACGAACCATTCGGTGGGAATCGAAAGATACAATGGAGCGAGAAAGGGATCCGTCGAAGGGAACTCAGCAGCATCCCAAACTATTGTTCTAGCACCAAGCTTAATGCAGGTATCGAGTTCCCTAAGCAAATCTACTCGTGAATTATCGGTACCAACCAAAAATATTACTGGCAACCCTTTCTCTATTTTTTCGACTATTCCGTGTCTGGACTCAGTAGAATATTGGACAACAGCGTGTCTCCAAGCGTTTTCAGTGAGTTCGGTCATAGCCAGTTTGTATGCCAAACCGTAATTTGGTCCCGCGCTTATAACATAAAAAAGTTGCTCATCTTTGAATTGTTTCGCCAACTTCTCCGCGTCAGGCTCCGCCTGAACTATGATATTTCGAAGTCTAGGGATCAATTCGTCTATATCTCGCTTCAATCGTTCAACATAGTCGACACCATCTTTATACTTGGCTATAAAGCCAACTAACAAATAGATCAAAACCAGTTGTGTAGGGTACGCCGCAACCATTGCTTTGGTGTCACGAGAAATGATACGAATTGAATCGTCCGCTTCCTTTGCAAGAGTGTTTTCCTCTGGACCCGAAAGCGAAACAACGTATGAACCTTTACTTTTTGCAAATTTAAGAGCCGATACTATATCCTCAGTTTCACCGCTGAACGAAATAGCCACAACGCAGGAATCTTTTCCCAATTGCGCTGGGGTATCGAACTCTAACTCATACCCGCGATAGACTTCTACTGGCAAAGTTGTTATTTTTGACGCCAATAATTTGCCCCCCAAAGCCGCTGAAAAGGAGGAGCCCATTGCAATCAAAAACAATCTCTCCACCTTATACTCGCATACAATCTTTTGGGCTATTCCGTCTATTTTTTCATATTCACTGCTTAGTGTTTTACTAATCGAGTCTGGTTGATCGAATATTTCGAGCCTAGTTCGTTCATCAACCATTTGCAAAATTATCCCCAAATCAGTTCAATCCGCTTTATTTAAGCCGAGTGTGTCTTCGAGAACTCGAACACAATTTCAAGTTTGATAAGTGGCTCCCCGAAGGTCTCAGAACCGCCAGATACCGTCGGAAGTCTGGTAGCCACTCGTTTGACAACAAAATAATGACCTCCGCTACCTCGCTCAGACCCCGTAAAACGTGGGCGTTGTTTCGTGACAAAATAATGAACCTCTAAAAGACTAACTCAAAAATATCCACAAATGTTCGATAACAATGATGCACTGATAAGATACAATCTTTAAGCGTTATCCTAAAAGTCTTAGCGCCTAACTTTATTGACTGTACTTAGATTAACCAAGATGTGTGATTTCTTTGCTTCTAAGGTCGCTTTCAAATCAAGAGATGTCGTAAAGGCTAAAAACATCTACAATTATAAGAAGAGAAAACCAGATTTATTGTTTATACGTGACATTCCACGTTCAACCTGGACACGTAGAAGAGTTTTCAAAGGCTGCCATAGAAGATGCCAGTGACTCCTTGCTTAAGGAACAGGGTTGTTTCGCGTTCAATGTGATGAAGGACGCCGAGAAATCCAATACTTTTTATCTGTTTGAGGCTTACCGTGACAAAGACGCGTTTGAGCAGCACGTCAAAACCCCGCACTTCTCAAAATTCTGGAATTCTGTTAAGGATATTGTTGACAAAAACATTGAAAGAAAATTCAGCGTCAGCTTATTCCCAGAAGAAAGCAGATGGCATAAACCATAGATTATATGCGAACATGCGGCCATTGAGCTGGGACACATTTAAGTCACAATACCAGTAAGTGTTTGACAGGTCTAAGAATAGTCTTTCTGGACCAACTAACTCGCTGGCCAATTGGGAGATGGTTATCACGTCTACTAGCACTTGCCCTATTTGGACTTTGTGTTTTTGTCTTACAAATTCGTCCGACCCAACCCAAATCGAATCTCTTGGGGTTCTTCTAAGTATGATGTAAGCGCCGATTATATAGGAACCAAGCAGACTCAGTACTTCATAGTTTTCTCTCAGAAGCCAGTTGACACACATGACTCACGGGCGGAAGCACCCTATATAATTAATATATAACGTATCGAAGCCACAGCAAAATTTTTAGCTTTTTCAAACTAACATCTGTAACCAACGATTCACAAAGGGAATTTGTTTAGCCGCTAAACTATATTAAGCCAGATAGTTCACAAAAATGTTTGATAATCAATTTGAGGAAAGTTATCGACTTAAAGTTGCTGTTTAAAACAAAAGTTTTGTGGTAATATCAATGATAAATCTAACAGTTACGATGTGTCTTGACCTATTCACCTCAAGGCTCGGAGTCTGGGCATACCGCACAGGATGCGTTTACTCTTTAATATGAACGAGGCAACCCTAAGGCATGGTGGGAGATGTAAGAAAGAACCAAGTTCTGTGAAACTGGAGCCACTTGAAACAATCTGGTCTCTCTGAATTTTCTCTCAACGTCGTTCTCAACCGCCAAACCCGAACCACCAAACACGTCCATGGCAACGTTGGCGGCTTTCCAAGAACACTCTGCAGCCAAGTACTTCGCAGTGTTCGCATACAGACCCACGTTTTCGTCGTTGTTATTGGAATCGAACATTTCGGCGACTCTCCAACGCAGTTCGTCGGCTGCTAACAGTCTGGAATATGTGTCAGCCAGTGGAAACTGAACTCCCTGATTGCTTCCCAACGGCTTTCCGAACACGGTTCGATTCCTTGCGTGTTCAACCGCTCTGTTTATGAACCAGCGTGCGTCACCTATGCATTCCGAAGCGAGAAGTATTCTTTCGGGGTTGAGCACGTCCAACACGTATCTGAAACCTTTGCCTTCTTCTCCTATCAGGTTCTCCTGAGAAAGTTCCACGTCTTTCAATTGAAGCTCATAGGTTTGACTGTTAAACATTGTCCTGATCTCTTGAAGATCTATTCCTTCGGTTCTCCCTAACTCTACAAGAAAAAGACTTATTCCTTCGGTCTTTCTCGAAACTTCTTCGTAGGGCGTGGTCCTTGCGACCAAAACCATGAGGTCGGTTTGTTTAACACGAGAGATCCAAATTTTGCGGCCGTTAACGATATACTTGTCTCCCTTCTTTTCGGCGTAGGTCTTGATCCTAGTAGAATCCGAGCCCGCCTCGGCTTCGGTTAAAGCAAAGCTTTGCATTCTCAGCTTTCCGCTGGCTATAAGCGGCAAATATTTCAGCTTAAGGCGTTCACTCGCAAACCGGGAAACCATAAATGAAAGATAGTACTGCCCATGAAAAGGCTGAGAGTTTCCTCCGCCCGCATTGATCTCTTCTAGGATAAGCGAAACCTCTTTGACTCCGAGTCCCGCTCCGCCATATGTTTTGGGTATAGATGGAGCCGCGAACCCCAGCCTGTTGAGTTCATCAACAAATTCTTCGGGGTAGAGCTTGTTTTGGTCAAGCTTCCGCCAATATTGGACGCCGTATTTCTCAACAACTTGTCTTACAACTTGAGCAAGCATTTTCTGTTCGGTGCTGAGCCTGTCATTTATCATCTTAAACCGACCTTGCCTTGCACGTCATAAATCCAACGCCGTAACTGAGCCAACAAACCCAGCGTTTCGGAAGACTGGTCCTCAAAACATGGTTTCACATACGCTGCTTTCCAGCGTCTTTATTACGGTTCAAAAACGGTTATAGCAGTCCGAGTCAGTGGTTGCCATATGATGCGTCGAAGCCAGCTCTTTGTTCCTGGAAACGACCAGAAAAAACTCGAAAAAGCCGCGAAACTAGAAGCCGACTCTATAATAATTGATTTGGAGGACGCGGTTCCAGAACACGAAAAAGTATTAGCAAGAACAGTTGCATCAGAAGCTCTGAAACAACTCGACTGGAATGGTAAAGAGGTCTGTGTAAGAATAAATCCTCTAACCAATAAGGCTGGCTATTTGGACGTGTTTGAATTGGGCTCTCTTGAAAGATTGGACACAGTGGTTGTTCCCAAAGCCGAATCCGCCGGCATAATCGAAAATCTGTATAAGACAACCGGTAAAACTTGTATACTTTTGATTGAAACAGCAAAGGGGTTTCTGGAGTTGGAAGAACTCGTCAGAGCGGATGGCGTCGCAGCTGTTGCGTACGGTCCCGCAGACTTTGCTTTATCAGTGGGCGGGGAAGTCGACGAGTATTCCACGAACATCTATGTCAAAACAAAACTCGTCATAACGTCGAAGGCCTACGGCTTGGATGCCTTGGACAAAGTGTTCTTCAAACTCGAGGACCATGAAGGTTTCAGAAGAGAATCGTTGGAAGCCAAGAAACTCGGCTACACAGGCAAACAACTAATCCATCCCACCCAGATTCCCATAGCGAACGCCGTTTTTTCACCAACACAAGAAGAAATAAAACAAGCCAAGCTTATTGTTCAAAGCTATGAGCAGGCCGCAAAACAAGGCGTGGGAGCGGTGAGAGTGGACAATAACCTAGTCGACGCCGTGCATTATAGACTCGCAAAAAAGTTACTGGACTCGGTTGATAAGAGACAATAGAAGACGGAGAATTACACGGGGACAATATGTCTCGTCGTTTTGAGAGTAATGGTCACCCATCAACGATGAGCCACAGAAATCTTTCCGAAGATGAAAGAGTCAGCATAGGCATCCCATGGGGCCTGCTTAGACTTTCAGTTGGACTAGAAAGCGTAGACGACTTAATCAACGATTTGGACCAAGCGCTATCCAAGACGTGAAGTTTCCCGCTGTCGGTGTTCATTCTGTGTTGCAAAAATTTGGTGTCAAGCGAACCCATTTGGCACGGTTCAAATCCGCTGAGACAAGGTTGGCGCTTTTATTGTTTCCAAGAATTGGTCCGTGGGTCGGTGGGGTTTTACCCGTTTAATTCTTTGGCAAGGGAAACAAAGAAATTCAGGCTTTGCGGGTTGTGAACAGAGCCTAGGTTCACAGCCTTTTCAACTGGGACACCCAACAATATTTTCTTTAATGGTACTTCAAGTTTTTTGCCGTTAAGCGTTTTCGGAACATCGGGTATGGAGTATATTTCGTCGGGAACATATCGGGGCGAAATGTCAAAGCGTATTTTTTGTTTTATTTTGGTCTTTAAGGAATCATCCAAGGTAATGTTGTTTCTTAAAACCACGAAAAGAAGCATCAAAGATTTGCCCGTAAGACCCTCCAAATCAAGAACCAAACTGTCCATTACTTCTGGCAGACTTTCCACTGCCCTGTAAATTTCACTGGTTCCCAGTCTAACGCCCATTCTTTTGATTGTTGAATCAGACCTGCCATATATCACACAGGTGCCGCGGTTGGTGATTTTGATCCAATCACCGTGGCGCCAAACGCCGGGGTACATCTCGAAATAGGCTTCGTTGTACCTCTTGTTGTCTTTGTCGCCCCACAGATAAATGGGCATTGAAGGCATGGGTTCTGTGACCACAAGTTCACCCACTTCATCCACAACTGAGTTGCCTTGTACGTCATACGCTTCCACTCTGGCTCCAAGACACCTGCACTGTATTTCGCCCGCATAAACAGGCAAAAGAGGCGAACCCCCCACAAAGGCCGAGCAGACATCGGTTCCGCCACTCACAGAAGCAAGCCACACGCGGCTGCCCACGTTTTTGTACACCCAGAAGAATCCTTCGGCTGACAACGGTGAACCCGTGGAGCCTATTGCCCGAAGTTTTTTAAGTTCGAACTCCTTCTTCGGATTGAGGCCAGCCTTAATGCAATAATTGATGTAAGCAGCGCTTGTTCCAAAAAAGGTTATGCCCATTCTTTCAATGAGTTCCCACATAGCATCTGGGGCGGGATGCGATGGGCTTCCATCATACAACACTATTTTTGCTCCTGTCAGTAGACCGCTCACCAAGTAGTTCCACATCATCCAACCAGTGGTCGTGAACCAAAAGAATACATCTGAGGGTTTCAAGTCATGATGGAAGGAAAGCATCTTTAGGTGTTCAATCAGAATTCCACCGTGGCTGTGGACAAGCGGTTTGGGTAACCCAGTTGTGCCCGACGAGTAGAGTATCCAAAGTGGGTGGTCAAAGGGAACCTGCTCAAAGCGGAGTTCCTGTTGTTGGCTCAGCGCTTCTTCGAACGTTACAGCGCGGTTTATATTCGCCACCGAATCGTCCCCTTTAAATAGGTATGGAAACACGACGGTTCGTTCCACACTGGGCAAAGCTGTGAGCATCTCGGACACCGCGCCGCGCCGATCGAATGGCTTACCATTATAGAAGTAGCCATCGACGGCGAGTAACACTTTTGGCTCAACTTGCTTGAATCTGTCAACGGTGCTCGCGACACCAAAATCGGGTGAGCAAATCGACCAAACAGCGCCGAGGCTAGCGCATGACAGTAGTGTGACAACTGCTTCGGGCGTATTGGGTAAATAGGCGGCCACTCTATCTCCCCTCTTAACTCCGAGTTCCCTGAGAAAACCTGAGAAGGCTCCTACATCTCTCTGGAGTTTTCGCCAAGAAATTTTCCTGTGCGTGCCCTTCTCAGACGCAAAAAGCAAGGCGGTGTTGTCAAGGCGTCGCTCACAATCTTTGAATATGTGCTCCGCATAGTTCAGCTCGGAACCCAGAAACCATTTTGCGCCGGGCATTCTATGGTCGGAGAGAACTTTTGAAAAACTTTTGGATGCGTGGACACCGAAAAAGTTCCAAATCGACTCCCAAAAATCTTCGAGGCTGGTTACGGACCACCACCATAATCGCTTATAATCCGTAAAACGGGGACCACCGTTTTGTTTTAACCAATTCATATAAGCCGTGAGATTCGCTTCGTCGATAATGTCATACGTGGGCTCCCACAACAAAGCACCTTCCCTTACTTCGTTCACGCCAATCACAAATGTATTTTGTCACACGCTAATATTGTTTGCTTTGTCTCAGAGCAAAGGGAAATAGCCAGCGCACTCGGGACTTAGAAAAACTGAAACCCAACAGCAAAGAACACAGATAAAAAGGTTTCAACGCAGACCATACCAAACATTCTGAGGGTGGATATCGCCGTCCCACACAGAATCATCCATCCACCAACAGGTGTGTTTCGCCTTTGATATAAAACGGCTTCCATTATCAAACGATTATGGATAAGACACCTGCAATTACAAAGCCGAGAATCAAGAGTTCGCAGGTATATCCAAGTACACTTCTCCCTGAACCACTTTAGCTGGATATAATCTTAGGCTACCAGTGTCCCTCCAAACACCGTATTTGAGCGGATAGGGAATAGTGACCACCTCCCCGCTAAAAACATTGAATTCGTAGGAATGCCAAGGACACTTTACAACATGACCAGTCAATTCGCCTTGGTCAAGCGGTCCACCTTTGTGGGGGCACTTTGAATCAAAGGCAAACACTCTACCGGAGGCGAAGCCCACGACCGCAGACGAACCATTCAGTGAAACTTTCAAAAATCTAGCCTTTTTAAGGCGTGTCAGACTAATCACTTGAACCCACAAACCATTCCTGCCTCAAACCCAAAAAAAGAAGGTAAAAATTCGTCGGCGTATTATTTCGGATTTTACTCTGGGAACCTTCTTGACTGTGGACCTTCACCCGGGAACCTTCTTCTAAAGTGACCCGACGGCCTACCATAGAGGAGTTCCAAGAACCACGCTTCGTGTTCAATCTCTTCTTGCATTATTCTCTGAGCCAAATCGTATGTTCTGGGGTCTTTGCCCACGGTCATCTGAGCCACTTCTCCCCAGACCCTGATAGCGCACTGTTCGGCTTCTAGAAGAACTTTAAGGATTGATTTGGGATCCTTCCAATTATCCGGTAAGTAGGCGTCTGGGCAAGCAGCCATATCAGCGAACTTTCTGATGTCGCCTGGGAGTTCGCCGCCCAACTCGTATATCCTAGGTGTCATGAGTTCGAAATGCATTCTGTCTTCCAGCCTTGCGTCCTCGGCTATCTCCTTTAGTCCTTCGCCTTCCATGCCAGTCAAGTGCATCCTTAAAATTGTGTAGTAATAGTACGTTGTGAGCTCCGCAGCGACTCCTCTTACCAGTTTTTCAATCAAAGCATCTACGTTTACACCGGCTTTTTCTATGAACTCTCTTCCAACAACCTTGGGTTTTTCTGTGGACATGGCTTATCAACCGTTTCTTAGAGCTATTTCTAACTAATAAATATTTCTGGTTAGAGACAAGCGTTGTGCGGCTGAGAGCACAGCTGGGTGCTTAAATTCGACGCACCTCAACAGCACGATTACGCGAAAGTAGTAGACTAAGAACGCTGGGCACAACCATCCAGAACCAAGCCCGCCTTGGCCAGTCTCTTAACGGCCACTTTTTTTCGTCACTACCCATCTCAACCGACTCAATAATTTGATGTAAGTGGTTAATTGTAGCATCGTAGGCCTTCCTATCCACCGGAAAAGGCACTCCGTCTTTGCCGCCATGCGAATAACTGTATTTTACAGGGTCTTTCCAAACCGCGGGTTCGCCATAAATTATCTCGGCGGCCAAGGCCAACGCCCTAACTGTCTTTGGACCTACGCCTAGAATCAGTAGGAGCTCTTGATACTCCCTTGGGTCAGCGTCGTAAAGCGAGTCCACTTTTTCCCAGTCGATGTCAAGCGGAAAACTGTAGTGAGGGACGGGTTGCGACGTCCAGTTGTCCAGCGATACTGGAGTCGAAACCGAATACGACAATGGTTTTATTCTGTGAAGTTCTTTGATTGCTTCCAGACTCGCTTTGCGTGACTCGCTCGCTTCTTTCGCAACCATGTTCAAGACTGGCTTATCCGCGGCCCGGCCAATTATGCCGCTGTGTGGTTCAACGACAAAGCTCGCGAGGTCAGCGGAGAACCAGTGATACCGTCTTGCGATCCCTGACTCTGGGAGCATGCCCTGTTGGACCACGGCCCAGTTACCTTCTTCATCAAAGATAAAGGAGTGAAAATAGAGTTGATGACCAGACTGGACCGCGGAAGAATCGACTTTGGCGGTTAGCCTGCTAGCCTTTAAGAGTTCAGACTCCTTTTTCTCAGTTAAGCCAGCGTCATCACCAAGCCTTGCTATCTCCGATAGAGCTCTGCTCAGTCTCCCCTTCCCCCCTGCTATTCTGATCCCAATATTCATCTCAGACAAAGACTCCTTAAGAGCCCCCAGCGTCACTGTTGTTAGACCCGAGGAGTGCCAGTCAAAGCCTAAGAGGCACCCGAACCCCTGAAACCATAAGGGGTCTGAAACACGTCTCAAAAACCCTTGTTGACCCTCGTCTTCAACCACAAGATACGCCACTTGACCCGCTAATTTTTTCATCCTTTCAAACAACCATGGAGGCGCATGACCAGAGTGCAATGGAAGGTCGACAACACCGCTTCTGCTTATCCCATTTGGTACCATCAACGATAGTAACTATATCGTCTAACTATATATTTCCGCGGCGTTCCACAACGTCTTAGAAGATCTGACTTCTTGATTCAACGACTTTGGCTCGCAATCTTTATGCTGGAGAAAAAGTCAGGGTTTTGGCTCACCGTGGCCGAAAGGCATTAATTCATTCTATAGCAACCACTTTTGGCCCTAATGGATACGCTGTGCGCTTAGTCAAAATTAGCGGTTTTCTGTCGCGGACTCGGAAAGAAACCCTTTGCCTAGAAAACCAGAGAACACCCAATTGGCTGCGTGGGTCGACAAGAGAACCTCACACTTATTCAAGCCGCCAAATGCAGTGGTCCAATGGTCAGCCAACCGGAGGAATCGAGTTGGTCGCGTTTCGGTTCTGGTAGCACCGCCGAAGAGTCTCGGAGTGCCTGCAAAGATCGAATTTTGCCGCTTCTATTACCCACAAAGCCATTGCTTGATTTGGTACAGCCTCCGCCAATGGTTATTCACTGAGTCGAATTCTGAATACAACAAAGTTTTATTAGCATAAAACCATTATCACGATGCTTACAACATTGACGTGGGCAAATTCTGTACTGCAGCGAATAAATCGTCTGTATGGGGTAATGAAGCAAAGCCGCCTAAACATGGTTGCCGTGTATGAGCCCAGAAATCTCTATTATTTTACGGGACTAGAGCCGCAACGTATAACAGCCGTTCCAACCCTGCTCTTGGTTCAACGAGACACTGATCCAACGTTGATAACGGGTGAAACAGAGCTTCCCAAAATCCAAAATGTGTTCGGCGGGGAAACAAGAACCTATAAAAACTACGACTTGGAACGGCGAATGGTGGGCCAACCCAAGGATGTTGCAGACGAAATCGAAGGCGTTCTAGGAACTCAAACACAAGGTTTGGCGGTCGGAATCGAATATGGCAACCTACCCATTGTGCTACTACAAGCTTTGCAAAATTGCGTGACTCCGTCCAAACTAGTCGATGTTTCAGACCTTATACAAAAGATGCGCGAAACAAAGGATCCCGACGAAGTTGAATTGATCCGCAAAAGCTGCGAGATCCACGACCATGCGTACTCCTATGCAAGAACCCTGTCCACCTCGGGCAGGTCGGAACTCGAGGTGTATGCGGCGACGTATTCGGAACTCATCAGAGAATTCGGAGTGTTACAATATTTTGGTGGAGACTTTGTTTCGGGTGAGCGAAGCCTGCAGGTCGGTGGACCACCAACGAACAGACGGCTACGACGAGGCGACACTTTTATCCTTGACTTGGCAGCGGCGAACCGAAATTATTGGGCTGACAGTTGCCGAACATTTGTTGTGGACGCCGTCCCAAGCCAAGAACAATCAAAAATACTTGAAACACTAAAGGAGGCTTTGCTCGCTGGTGAAGACAGACTGAGCGAAGGCCACGTTGGCAGAGACGTTTATAACGCGGTCTTTCAGGTAATTGATAGAGCTGGTTACGGAAAGCTTTTTACTCATCACGCGGGACACGGCTTGGGATTGGAAGCTTGGGAGCCGCCGTTTCTGATCCCAGGCTCGAACCAAGAAATAAAGAGGGGCATGGTTTGCGCAATAGAACCTGGTGTATACGTCCCAGGGGTTGGCGGAATCAGGTTGGAAAACGACTACTTGGTCACAAACGGTAAGCCCCAACCCCTTACAAAACATATGCTCGACTTATAGCAACCCTGTTCAGAGAGTTTGTATGCAACAAATCGGTACACGCCAAAAATCGACCATCGCGCCTAGATTGTTCCAGCATCGAACAAGTCAACAAAAAGTAAGGATGAAAGTTTATGGACGAAAATCAGGCCACGATTTTCGGAGGTTCAGTTCTCAGCTTTTTGGCCAGACTCACCAGATTTTCCAGCAGCTGCTTGGTGTACTTTCTTGAAGCTTCGTCTATCAGTCTACCGTTCAAATCAAATTTTTGGCTCGCAAAGGTAACAATTACCTCTGGAAGGTTAACTGGATACATGTTTAGAAACACAAAGGATTGGCGTAGATGATACTGGGCCCTTGCGCCGCCAAGCATACCTATCGATGCACTCATAACAGCAACTGGCTTCCCTTCAAAGGAATTGTCTGGATAAGGTCTGGACGCCCAATCTATGGCGTTTTTTAGGACGCCCGGCACAGAAAAATTGTACTCTGGCGTAGCTATTAATATGGCGTCTGACCCGCGAATCTTGGCTTTGAACTCTCTGACTCTCTGAGGCAAATCGGTTTCCAAGTCTTGATTGAAAAGCGGAATACCGTTTAGGTCAAACACTTCCAAGACCGCTTCTGTGGGCACAAGCTCTGTGGCTGCGCGGAGCAACATTTTGTTATAAGAATTCTTTCTCAGGCTTCCCGCGAAACCAAGAATTTTTATTTGAGCCGGCACTTCACGATCCACCCCTTAAAAACAATTTGTTACGGTTTGAAACCAACACCTGAATGTTTGAATACACGTTCATTGAAATGGTTACCACCGGTAACTTAATATTGTTTGGTAACTATAAGCCTTCGCTTACTGTGCAGTAACTTGGTTGAAGATTCAGGACCAAATCAAGTCGAACAAGGCGTGGTCCGCAAAGTCAAAAGCCAAAGCATCCGATACCGCCATCTTTGTCTGCAGACCCTTCGAATAGGACTCCGAACCCGGCAAGGACGGATTCTTGTGGAAGAGCCGGAAGCACTGGTTCGCCGGCGATGTTCAAGACTATGCGACCACCAACACTTATGGCCATTCAGGCGTTTCCGAGCTTGAAACCCAGATAGTCGAGTGGCACACCTGTAAACCAGCCGAAAGCGTTTAAATCGCGTTATAGCTTTTGATTGACGGTTTAGCATATGTCCGCAAACAATGTGGTCACGGTTATCAAAAATGCGAAACTCATCGACGGGACTGGCTCGGACCCTGTCGACGGCTCCGTGATAGTTGTCTCGAAAGGGAAAATCGTTGAAACTGGGCTACCCAAAGACGTGGAGGTACCCGATAACGCCAGAATCATCGACGTAGCCGGAAAAACCGTTATGCCGGGCTTGATTGACTCACATCTGCATCTATCCGGCGACAAGACCAGCAACTTTCTATATGAGGAAATGGTTGTACCCGCTGGCGTCAAACTCATCCGTGCGTCAACCCACGCTAAGCTTTTGCTTGAAGCGGGTTACACAACAGTCAAAGATTGCGGAGGCGTCAATGCGGTGAACATTAAGAAAGCCGTAGAAGAAGGTATTATAGTGGGTCCCAGAATTATAGCTGCGGGACACCCTTTATCTCAGACTTTTGGGCACGGAGACACCCATTTCATGCCGATTGAATTCGCTGATATCAGGAGGTCCCCAAAAGCTTGGGGACTTCTGTGTGACGGAGTGGATGAATGCATCAAGGCAGCTCGGTACGCCTTTCGAGAAGGAGCCGATTTCATAAAAGTCATGACAAGCGGCGGAGTCCTGAGCGAGAGAGACAAACCCGAACACTCTCAGTTCACAGTCGAAGAAATCAGGGCTATTGTGGGAGTCGCAAAAAGCGTGGGCTCCTTTGTCACCGTTCACTGTCAATCAACTCAAGGTATGCACAACTCGATTGAGGCTGGTGTCAGAACGATTGACCACGCCTTTTATCCCGACGAGTGGGTAACAGAGAACGGCAAGAAGAACAACACAATATTCGTGCCCACTTTGTCGATAATGAAGAGGATAAACGACAACGGCATAGAAGCCGGTTTTCCAGAGTGGGGCGTTAGAAAATGCAGGGAAGCAACGCCGTCGGTCATTAAAAACATCGCAAAGCTTCGCGATGCAGGGTGTGTCATCGCGTCGGGCACAGACTTCAGCGGGTCGGACTTAACAAGAATGGGTACAAACGCATTAGAACTCGAATTACTGGTGAAATTATGCGGTTTCTCGCCTATGGAAGCCATTGTTTCGTCGACCCTGAACGGTGCCAAAGCATGCGGACTCGAAGAACGGCTGGGATCGATCCAAAAAGATAAGCTCGCTGATATAATCGTCGTCGACGGGGACCCTTTAAACGACATCGCGGTGCTTCAGAATCAACAAAGAATAAGGATGGTTATGCTTCAAGGGCAAATTTGCGTAAACAGAGGATTGTGATGACGTCCTCCCACGGCCAAAGCGCGTTGGCTTCCTGTTCGCCGGTGATAAAAACATAAAAAAAGAGGGTTGTTGGAGACGCTGATTGGCTCAAGCGGTGCTGTAGTAGAGTTCGTTGTAGAAGTAGCCAGCAAAGGGGTTGTAAACAAATCCCTTGACGTATGGCTGAATAAAGAAGTACGTGGCAGGATTGGGTAACCACACGTATGGTGCGTAGTTATAGGTTATGTTGTAGACCTCTGCCACCAATTGCCGCTGTTGAGATATATTCGTGAGGAAGGGCAGCGTCGCCATTATTTGATTAACCGACGAAAGGTTCATCCAAGCCGGAAAGTCGCTCGTAGTGGTAACGGCGGGCGCCAACTGTTGGAATATTGGATCCGGCCAGTCGGGGTACCATGCAAACCATGTCATGGCTGGTGCCAGTTGAGATGTTGTCCATGTTACATAGAACACGGAAGAAGACTCGCCCTGAATGCCTATTGTCAGACCCAACTTGGATAATTCGCTGACTATGATCGTCATCTCAGTCTCGGTTAGTGTGCTTATTGGTGCTGGATAAATAATGGTCTGAGGCTGCAGAGGTGGTGAATTGGGGTTCCCAAGCACTGTTCCGTTCGGCATCGTCACTGAAAAGTTCTCTTGTTGACCAGCCAAGTTCAGGTAATAGGCCGCCAGATTAAGATTGTAAGAGTAAGGCGGCAAGTTGTCAGGATTGTAGAAGGTTGGGAACTGTTGACTTATGGGTCCCACGTAGGGCTGGGCGAGTTGTTGACCGTTGAAAGTATAAAGTGCGTCGAGCAGATAAGTAAAATTGATGGCGTGTGCAATGGCCAGCCTAAAGTCCACGTTGTTGGTGGGATACTTTTGCGTGTTCAGAGAAATCATTTGGACACCAGGCTCGGGACCCAAGTTCAGAAATATCTGGTTGAATGAGTAATACTGTTTGTATTGGTAGGCTGAATACATTTGCCCCAAGCTGGGAACATTCGCAAAGGATAGTTGGGCCTGGTTCGTAGCGAAACTTTCAAGTTGGTCATTCGAACTCAATGCGTAATTGATGATTATCACGGGTATATGAGGCGGTTGGAGTATCCCAGTGCCGTGTTGGGCCCAGTAGCGGGGATTTTGCTTTAGCACAATCGGTGTAAGACCCGTTCCGACTGAGGCGATTTCGTAGGGACCAGTGCCGGGTCCTCCGTTTACATTAAAGTAGGGGCTCGCCTGGTTGCCCTGAACTCCGCCGTGAGCGTCTACGAAAACAGGGTCAACCACCGCACCCCACCACGACGCAATGTCCAACGCGAAGTAGTTGTAGGGTTTCAACAGGTTCACCCGAAACGTGTTGTTGTTCGGCACTACGTATGCCTGGTTGGGGTAAGCCATGATCTTCTGAATAGTCGCGTTTTCAGGGTTGAAATGACTCATTATGTTGTTAAGCGCTTCCACCGCTACGGAAACATTAGTGGTGGCCGGCAAACCAGTTACACTTTGAATCGCCGCTCGAATACCCCATGGAAAGTTGTACCCAGTGGCCGAAGTTTCCGATAGATTCAGCGTTAATTCTTCGTAGTTGGATATTCCCACGGCTTGGCCGTCGTAGAGTTCTCGAACATAGCTGAACCAAACAGTGGCTGCGTTCATCGGGTCTCCATTTGAAAATGTTACGTTGGGTCTAATTGTAAAAGTGTAGGTCTGGTTGTTGTTTGAAGTGGAATAGTTGGAAGCCAACACTGGTAACACCTGAGAAATACTGGAGCCGTTGAATTCAACCAATTCCTGGTACACCGCCGTTAGAAGTGGTTCGTCTTGAATATCGAATGCCAAGGCAGGGTCCAAGGAGTCAGGTGCCACTACTTGATAATTATCCACGAATTCGCTGCTGTTGGATGGTTTCAATACAAAGCTGCTAACGGTGCTGCTGCTCGTGCTCGTAGAAGAGGTGGTGGACGACGTTGGAGGGGAAGTTGAACTACTGCTCGTGGTGGTGCTGGGCGAACTCGTCTGAGTTGTGGAACTGGTTGCAACACTCTTTGAAGGCCTAGTTAACACCACAGCAGCTGCTATAATGGCGATGACAACGACGATTGCTACTGCGACAGCAACACTACGACTCACTGCTCCTTTATCTCTTCTTGACCTTGCTGTTCTCAAACTAGGTCAGAAGAAGAGAGCGCGTCCATACTTAAGTCTTGTTTGAAAATAGGCCTTCGACTTGTCTGAAAATGTATTTTTAAGAAACTCGGAAACACACAAATTGCTTTAGACTTCAAGTGTGAACATGATTCTCTCGAATACGTTTTGAGAACAAGCGAAAAATTTTATTTTATTAACTCAACTCTAAATCTGAACCACTGAACGCCTAGTTGCTGGGTTTCTCCTGGTTCAGCACCACGTATCTTTGGTATACACTCCAAGCGTAGCCCGTATGGATACACTCGGTGGTTTCACACAGTTGGCAAAACATTTCGTCGTTTCTGTAGTCAACATCCACGATTCTGTCGAGTTTTCGGTCGGTTATCCTGATGACGTTTTCATATATATTGAAGTGCTGCAGCCTGCTGGTTTTCTTTAAGCTGTGTGTCTTTCTGCGCAAGGTTTTACCCACTAAGCATCACCAATTAATTGCAACAGAGTATAAAAGCAAATCTGAAACTTGGAATAGTTCCCGATTATTTGGTTTACCATAGCAGGTGTTCAAAGCGAGCGCCGCCGAATATATGTATTTTATGCTACTCGGCTATTATTAGAACACCGTGGTGACCAAAGCATCGGTTTCATTTTTGATAACCAGTTGATAACAGCCGATTGAGCTCTAAGAATTCTGAGTTTTTTCAACCCATATGTAGACGCCATCTCTGCGAACAACCACGACTTCGTCGTTCAGAGATATTTTGGAATCACATTTGGCCGACCAGAGTTGTGACCCAATTTTGACCACAGCCGGCTCGGCGAGTGTGGATTCTTTCACAACTCTTCCAGTTCTTCCAATTATTTCTTGGTCCAAGTACTTCATGGGCTCGATTTCTTCGAATGCCTTCACGAATACTACTGCACCTACAGAAAAAAATAGGAATATAGCCACCGCCAAAAAGAGGGACGAATGAAAATGGAACCACTGGTAGAGAGATATCAGGCCGAGAACAGCACCAATAAAAACCATCGTTGTTCCACCGACACCCCATCTTGCCAGCGAAAAGAAACCCACTTTTTCAGATTTCATTATACTATCAAAACACATTTTACCTTAAAAAGTAATCCTTGGCAGCAAATGTACAATTCCAGTGTTTAATATTATTGCTGGAGAAGGAGGGTTGGGTCTCAAACTGAGCCAGTGTTAATGAATTTTTCAATTGTGTCCAAATACTCTTTGGGTTCCTCCCACATCGCCATATGAGATGAGTTTTCAAACACTTTAAGAATGGAATTGGATATGTTCCGATGGATAAGTTTCGCTACGTTGGGCGTGACTTCATCATATCTTCCCACAGTGACGAGTGTTGGAACCTTAATCACACTCAGATCTTTGGTTCGATCCCAGTCTTTGATTACCCCAGTTATCGTAAATTCGTTGGGTCCATTCATATATCCATAAACCTTTCTTTTGGCAGTATAGTCAAGCGACCTTTTAACATCTTCAGGCATGTTTTCGAGCCTGAGAAGATGCTTTTTGTAAAACTGGTCCACGGCTTTCAGGTATTCGGGATTCGTAAAGTCCTGAAGCGACTCATACTTGTCAAGCGTAGATTGAACCTGAACGGGAAGCTCCGCTTTTAGTCTGTTCATCTCCTTCACAGTATAAGGGACACTTGAGAGGCCGCTTGAAACAATTAATCCCTTAAGATTGGCCTGATATTTCAAGGCATAGGCCAAAGCCAACAAGCCACCGTAAGAGTGACCCAACAAATAGATTTTTTCATCGCCGAAGGCTGCCTTTCTAACTTCTTCTACTTCCTCGACGCCGTAGTCCACTGTAAATAATGAGAGGTCAGAAGGTTCATCGGACCTGCCGCAGCCGAACTGGTCGTAGAAAAGAACGGTTATTCCCCTGTCGCCCAGTTTGGCAAGTGGCGAAAGATAATCATGCGAAGCTCCAGGACCACCGTGAAGTGTAACCAGCTTTTTAACACCGTCGCCAACTCTTTTATAATATATTTTAAGGCCCATAATAGAATAGTAACCCTCCAATGTCTCCACCTTTATGGCTTGATAAAAGGTGCAGATTATATGCTTTGTCAAAAAGCTAATTCGCTTTTCCGCGGACTATGAACCAAGTACCGAGTCCCTTTGCGCAGAGCCTGCGCTCTGAGTCCAACACTTCTCCTTCTGCAACCGCTGTTGTGCCTCCCATTCGTATCAAGTGGCCCACGACACAAAAGGGTCCTCTTATAAGCGGCTCTAAAAAGTTGACTTTCAGTTCGAGTGTAAACTGGTCAACACCAGTGTTCGCTGACATCACGGCCAAACCGCACGCGTTGTCCAAAGCATACATTATTACGCCGCCATGTATAACGCCTCCACGTCTAGTGGCCAGTTGGGAGAAGGGGAAGCTGAGCTGAGCAAACCCTTGTTCCACTTTGTCCACTTTGAACCCTATTTTAGCATAAAGCCCGCTGTCATCGGAAAGCCACTTGTCAAGTTCCTCTTCCAAGCTGCCGCGCTTACTACGTGCAGATTCAAAGATGTTTTTCAACGAATTGATGTTTAACCCGCCGCCACCAGAACTCGTTTCGAACACCCACACATAACTAAAAGTCATACATTACTAAGGCTTTTCTCTGATACGTTGTCCAAGCTAAAGAATAAAAGATTCTGATGTTTTCCTTATACCTCATACTTCGCAATTCCGCGCGATGATGGTTTCACATCAGTACTGAAACCGCGCCCTTTTTACCTTATTGTACCACAAACACGCGGTCCCATGTATCAATATTTATTGGGTAAAAACTACCCGCCAAGAAAAAGAAAGGCTAGCCAGCATAGCTCGGATACTCTATCGCTGAAGGCTCCCAGTTTTCGAGCTTTTTGTTCAGAAAAGCCTCGTATGCGCTGAGGTCCAGTAAACCGTGACCGCTGTTGTTGAAAACAATCACTTTTTTGTCCCCAGTTCGCCTGCATTTTAAGGCCTCGTCTATAACGAACCGTATTTCGTGGGCCGACTCAGGAGCAGGAATTATCCCCTCTGTTTGAGCGAAGATTCTTCCGGCATCAAAAACTTCGTTTTGACCGTAGGAAACAGATCTCATGTAGCCCTTGTTTATCAAATAAGAGATGATGGGTGCCATTCCGTGATAGCGCAAACCCCCTGCGTGAATGGGGGGATTCTTATAATCTTTGCCCAAAGTGTACATCTTAAGCAAGGGCGTCATACCAGCTGTGTCTCCGAAGTCGTATGTGTATTTTCCCTTGGTGGTGTGAGGTACAGCCGAGGATTCGCAGGCAACAAAGTCCGTGTCCACTTTACCCTGAATTTTTGCGGCAACAAAGGGTAAACAGAAACCACCATAATTCGAACCTCCGCCTATGTTGCCAACCATTACGTCGGGTTCCACGCCGATTAATTCGAGTTGTTTTTTCACCTCTTGACCTATCACTGTTTGATGCATCAAAACGTGGTTAAGCACAGAACCAAGTGAATAATGAGTGTCTGTGTGCTCAAGAGTGTCTTCCAGCGCTTCGCTGATAGCAATCCCCAAAGAACCGGGGTCGTCGGGATTCTTTTCCAAAAGGCTTCTGCCGAACCTAGTCTTATTGCTTGGAGACGAGACGCACTCCCCTCCCCAAGTCTCAATCATAACCCTTCTGCCGGGCTTTTGTTTATAGCTTGCAGCCACCATGTAAACCCGGAGCTTTAAGCCGAAATATGCGCAGGCCATCGCCAACGCGGAGCCCCATTGACCAGCACCAGTCTCAGTGACGAGCCGCTGAATCCCTTCACGCATATTGTAATAAGCCTGAGCAAGTGCAGTGTTCGGTTTATGGCTACCCGCTGGGTTCACGCCTTCCCATTTATAGTAGATCTTCGCAGGCGTCCTAAGATACTCTTCTAGCCTATACGCACGCATCAACGGTGTGGGTCTGGGAAGCCAGCGATAAGCCTCCAAAATCTCGTCAGGTATCTTGATGTAACGCTCAGTGCTCACTTCTTGAGCCACGAGTTCCTTTGCAAATATTCTGAATAAAGGCTCCGGCGAAATCGGTTTCATGGTTGAGGGATCCAAGGGTGGCGGCAAAGGTTCGTTTAGGTCTGCCTGAATATTATACCACGACGACGGTATTTCGTCTTGGCTAAGAAACACTGCTCTGTTATCCAAAGTTTTCGAAACCCGTGTTTTAAAAACGTTGAAAGCTTACTTTTATGTCTTTCCTAGACCCGCACCGCGGGGTTACTGCACCAAGCCAGTGGTCGCTGCGATTAAACCCAAGACTATGATCGTTCGCAAAGGTTTGACTGACAGTTTTTGTGGACATTAGAACTTGGGCAACTCCAACAAACTTGAATAACTCGTCAGCAATGCTCCAATACATTCAAACATTGAAGAAACGATTGAACAAATGTTATATTGGGTTCTCCAAAAAGAAAATATAAGCACTAAATCACTGACTGAGAAGTGTTTTATTTCCTGCTTAGATTGGTCATTGTTTACTTATTGTCTGTGATTACCATGAGTTTCAGCTCGTCAGTCATATGCGATGACAGAAACAAAGGGAAGAACACAATGACCATCATAGTGAACAGCGTAATGGCTCGTTCCAACTCTTGGACACTGCGCTGGCTGAGCCAGCCGGAAAACACGACGATGCGAAACATGATGGGTGTGCCCATGGCGCTTTCGAATTGCACTGAGGATTATTCGCTGGTTTCGCAAAGCCGAAACTTTTCAGAAAAAAGTGAACCTCTAGAGCTGGAAAAATACTGTGATTCGGCTTATTTTTCACTCGAACAAACAACAAACCAATTCAATGCACAGTGGCAACGTGCGTGTCAAACCTCAAACCAAACAAATTAAATAGTAGCGGATGAGGCAAATAAACCATTATGGACGTGGAAAGCTCTACGCAAAGGTTTTGGCTGTTCAAAGAAGAGCCTGACCATTACTCCTACGATAGACTCGTCGAAGACGGCGAAACTGTTTGGGACGGGGTGACCAACAATTTGGCTCTAAAACATTTAAGAAGCGTCAAAAAGGGAGATTTGGCGCTGTTTTATCACACAGGAAAAGAGAAAAGAGTGGTGGGGGTGATGCGCATAAAATCGGATCCTTATCCCAACCCCAAGCTGCGTGACCCAAAGCTGGTCGTGGTTGACGTTGAACCCGTTCAGCATTTGCCGCGGCCGGTTGGACTGAGCGAAATAAAGTCGGACGCTAAACTGAAGGGTTTCGAGTTGGTTAGGCTTCCCAGACTTTCAATAATGCCTGTCCCAAAAGAAATTTGGGATAAAATATTGCGGATGGCAAATACGAAAACCCAATAGATATTTGGGCTTTGCATCAACGTGTTTCAAACTTTGTCAGAAGAATTGACTTTTGAAAAGGTTCAGAAAAACGGTTTTCTACGTGTTCGCTGATAAGCAGTTATGTGTCAGCCAACAATTTTTTCTGTGCCTGAACGAAACGAAAATAACCCTAAATCCTCATTGTCTTAGCTATGGTTCATCAAAAAGAAAAACTCACAGAAACTGTCCGCTTTGATGCTATATCGAACACGAACTTTTACGGACTGACCCATGCGAGAAGAAGTGGCCGAAGCAATGCGCCAGTACTGAACAAAAAATGCAGAGTACAATTTTAAACGGGAAAATTTATATTCAACTTGTGTTGAAGCGAAACTGTGTCTGAAAAGAAATCGTACTTCTATAGCGTTTTCGCGTTATCGATAGCCGCCCTTATGTTGGTTTCTTCGTCGGTTTCGGTGTTCCCCGTTAACGCTCAGTCGTCTGCTGGCTCCACTTTTATTCTGGGCTACTCTGGAACAGAATTCAACACGTTCAACCAATTCAATAATCCGCTAGGCCCATCACAAATGATAGCTCTAGCCGTTTATGACAGCTTGGTTCACTATAATTCAAACTATGAACCTTCCGTGCCCGACCTAGCCTATAAATGGGTTGTCTATCCGAATCAGTCCGCGGCCACTTTCTATCTGGTTGACAATGCTACTTGGTCGGATGGAACACCCGTCACCGCTTGGGACGTGGCATATAGCTATGAACTCGCCAACAACAGTGTGTCCACCTATGCTTCGAATGTTGCGGGGTTGACTTCAATTGACGTGGTGAACAACTACACTATAACGTTTCATTATCAACCCACGCTACTATTTCTCGCAAACGCAGCAGCCGTAATACCCATTGTTCCGGAACACGTTTGGAAACAGTATGTGCCCGACCCAAACAATGCCACACAGCTTCAAAATTATCAGGATTACCCAGTTGTGTCAAGTGGACCCTACACTGTGACCAATTATGTGCAGGGTCAATACATTCAGCTCAGCGCCAACCCCAACTACTTCTATGCCAACAAAAGAGGCCAAGTTCAGAACATAGTGATTCAGTTCTTTAAAGACTCCAACTCAGCGGTAGCCGCGCTTGAAGCGGGTCAGATTGATGCTGTTGCGCCCTTCATCACATCTGTGGAAGCAAACGATCTGCAATCCAATTATCCCAGCATCACAGTTACAAATGGACCAGGCATACAGCTTTGGTACCTAGGCGTGAATGTGAATCCTCACGGACACGGCAACCCGACTCTAAGAGACGTCAGGGTCAGACACGCTTTGGCCTACGCCCTAAACATAAGCGAAATCACCCAAGTGGTCTGGGGGAAATATGCTACCCCTGCTGCTAGTCTGCTTCCAGCCGGTTGGAAGTATCACGACAACGCTTTGACTCCGTATCCCTACAATGTTACTTTGGCGAACCAAATACTGAACCAGGCGGGCTACAAGATGGGTCCAAACGGGGTCAGGGTTAGCCCCAACGGCACCGCTCTGTCCTATACCCTATACGTTGTGAGCTACGCCTCTGAAGAGGTAGAAGCTGCTAATCTCATTGCGTCATCATGGAAGCAGATAGGGGTTGATGCCCAAGTGGAAGCAGTGGACACGGGTACGCTGGCAAACATTATTTGGCCAAACTTCACACAGGACTTCGACCTATGGGATTGGATCTACACGTCGCCCGCCCTTCCCACTCTGCTACAGGTAATGACAACTGGAGCCATCGCCACCGAAGCCTCCGACAGTGGCTATTCAAATGCGACTTACGACCAAATCTACAATCAAATGGTCACAACTACCAATCAATCGCAGTTGACACAGGACGCCTATGAGTTGCAACAGAATCTTTACTACAATCTGCCGTACATTTACCTGTATTACCCCAACGCTGTTCAAGCGTATAATTCACAGAAATTCGCTGGCCTCACCACCAACATGACAGGCGGTCCATTTTCCGACAACAACTGGATCACCTTTGTAAGCATGCATCCTGTCAGCGGGTCGGCCACTAGCCAATCGTCGACCACAACTCAAAACTCGGCGAGTACTCAATCAGTCACCAGCCTTTCCACGACTCAAACAGGAACCACAACAACCGCCGCCACGCAACAAAGCACGACGATTCAGGCGAGTTCAACCACCTCGTCGAACAACACTGGTTCCAACGACTTGCTGCTCTTAGCCGTCGCAATAGTGATAGTGGTCATAATAGGCGCGGTGGTAGCACTGACGCGGAGAAGGAGCTAGCTTTACCAAGTCCGCAATTTTTTATGTTTACGTCACCGTATTACTCGCGAAAAAGGATTTGGATGCGAACCCATCCTCTTTTTATTTAAGTGGGTGAATTCACCCAAATCAAAAAGGATGCGCACAGGACCCGTTTAAGCGCAAAACGGAGAACACGTCTTTGCAAGGGACAAGGTTAATGTTCATCTGTGAAGGGTGACCATGAATTGGTATGAAGCACAGAGAACTGGTTACTCTGGGCAAATTGATCTTTATCGTGGGATTAGTAGTAACGCTGATAGAAGTCATCCAAGGAATACTGCACAGGGGAGTGTTGGGAGAGCACTTGGTGCTGTCGATGCTGGCTTTAATAGTTGGCGCCTTCGCCGTGAGAAAAATCCCCGAACTCGCCTGGATGGTAGCCGTTATAGTGCTAGGCTATCTAGCGGGTGGAATAGGTGGAGTGCTACTTTTGCTGGGAGCATTGTTGGCTTTGATAGGAAACCATCTGTGAGGCACTCCGACATTTAAAAGAAGGAATAAAGGAAGGCCGGCAAAGAGGTTCGCAAATATAGAAGGCGCGCGGGTATGCCAGCACGTTGAAGTCGTTACGGAAAGCGGACCTCAGAGTCGGCTGTGCTGAAGAGTGTAAAGTCTTGGATCAACAATGTCTACTGGCTCAGCGCATAGGTTTGGTTAATCCGACCAAGCTTTGGTTGTGCATAAAGAAAGATTATCTATGCGGGAGTTACAGTCGCAGCAGACGAGCCCTCCCAAAACCCAAGATATCAAGACTCGATACACAAATTCCGCCACGATGAAAAATATTCAAACACGGCTGTGTATATACGCCGTCGAAGCCAGAGTCTTCTGCCTTGATTTCTGCAAACTCTTTAAGCTCCAGCTCAACTGTGCAGGTTTGAACATTCTGGTCTCAGAAGAGAATTCGGTGGGTTCCCCTAGAAAGCGGTGTGAACACAGCGAAATCCTCATTTTTCTGTAAACAAGTCCGAAAACAAAAGAGCTATATATAGGATAAACCTCAGATGAAGAAAACTTGACAGGTAGATTGCGATTGGAGCCGCTCAAAGTCGTCTGGTTCAACGGCGCTTTGACGCCGTTTGAAAAAGCAACGTGTTCCGTTCTCGCCCACGGCTTGAACTATGGCACAGGAGTTTTTGAGGGAATAAGGGCCTACACGGCACCTGACAAACGAAAAGTTGTGTTTCGACTCGACGACCACATGGTTAGGTTCATTGCGTCCGCCAAAATGTTGGGACTCAAAGTTCCGTACACACAGAAGGAGCTTTCTGAAGCCGTAAAACAAATGCTGGAGGCAAACCCTGTTCAAAGCGATATATATATTCGACCAATAGCGTTCGTGGGGCTGGGAGGCATCAACCTTGATTTCAGAAAGTTTCGAGTGGATGTGGCCATCGCGGGCCTCACCTTTGACAACTACTTTGGAGGAGACAAATTGGGTCTCAGAGTGTGCACATCGAGTTGGAGAAGGATTGGGCAAAGCGGTTTACTACCTTTGGCAAAGGCAACCGGAAACTACTTGAATTCGTGTTTGGCGAAATGCGAAGCGGGTAGAAACGGCTACGACGAAGCAATCTTTCTTGATGAAAACGGATACGTGTCGGAGGGAACGGGTGAAAACCTATTCGCGGTTTATCACCAAAAATTGATCACCCCGCCACTCTCTTCGTCGATTTTAGACGGCATAACCAGAGACACCTGCATAAAAATGGCTGAACGGGCTGGCTACAAAGTGGTTGAGAACACACTGACTCGCGGAGAGCTTCTCCGCGCCGAAGAAGTGTTCTTTACGGGCACGGCAGCCGGCCTTATGCCCATCGTCGAAGTAGACGGTGTCACAATCGGAAACGGGGAGGAAGGGGAAGTGACCAGAAGACTGAGAGTTGAGTACGACGAAGTTGTCCGGGGTCAACGAGTATACGACCCCAATTGGTTAACGTGGGTCGAGTACAAAAAAACACAGGAGAAATTGGCATCTTGAACCGACGACCCCGCCCGCAAACTCATTTTAAAAGTTTGTTACCATAGTTTGTGTGTCAACCAATTTCAGCACTTTGATAAATCCAGCAGTGGATTTGACCAGGTGATTCACCTTTAACTTAAGATGCCCCGTGACGTCGACAGGGAATCACCTATGACTCGATGAGCCTATTAAACTCAAAAGATAGGCACACAACTTTTTCATACATGAACAAAGATGCGTTCACTCTATAAAGAGGCCACGTCACGAGCCGTGCGAACAAAAAGTTTTTGTGCGACACACTCTTACGGAAAGAATTTATTTGTGTTTCCATATTTTTTTGCATGTTTGCAAAAGTAAATGGTACCAAAATATTTTTCGACGTCCACGGCTTGCAATATGAGCCGTCCGAGGATCAGATGTTGGAGAAACCCGTTACATTCGTTTTGCACGGCGGGCCAGGCATGGATCACACCTACTTTCTACCATGGGTGAAACCGTTAGAGAACTACACGCAAATGATTTTTGTGGATCACAGATCCACTGGCAGATCAGAAAGTTTTACCGATGTTAACACTTGGAATATTGAACAGTTCGCCGATGACGTTGAGGAATTAAGGAAATATCTGGGATTGGAAAAAATTTGCCTAATGGGAAGTTCCTTTGGTGGAATGTGGAGTCTAGTATACGCCGTCAGATATCCTTATAACGTTGACAAACTGGTTTTGGTGGACACAGCTCCCTCATGGGACACATGGTCGGAAGCACAGCAAATCGCACAAAAAAGGGCCACTAATAAGCAAAAGAAGGTCTTTGCCGACGTATTCTTGGGGAAAGTAAGGACTGCAGAAGAGCAAAAGGAGTGGTTCACAACAATGTTTTCGCTTTACTTTTACAAGTACGACGAGAATATTGGAAAACAGACAATCTCGAGAACAAAGGGTTCGCCGATGCTTGCGGCTCAAATGTTCAGAGACATCATTCCAAAATACGACGTTCGAAACAAGCTTTGGATGATCACTGCGCCTACACTCGTAATCGTTGGTCGACACGACTGGATAACACCCGTGTCACAATCTCAAGAAATAACACGTCTGATTCCTGGTTCCAGACTCGAAGTGTTTGAAAAAAGTGGCCATATGCCTTTTATAGAGGAAAATGCCAAGTTCATAAACTTGGTCGGGGAATTTTTGAGGGGTAGTCCACCAAGTGTCTAGGGCTACAATGGAAGTCGATGATTTATCGGTTGAATACTCTACTTCCACAGGCATAACGCAGGTTTTAAAGAACGTTTCTCTGACTCTGGAAAAAGGAAAAATCTTGGGGGTGGTGGGTGAAAGCGGCAGCGGCAAGAGCACTCTTGGATTATCCATGATGGGGTTGCTTCCAAACAATGCGCGCATAACAACTGGAGAGATCTGGCTGCGTGAAAAAATAGTTTTGAACAAAGATATCGCGGAATTTGACTCTGTGAGAGGAACTGGTGTATCGATGATTTTCCAAGAACCGCTGAATTCTCTTAACCCTGTCTATAAGGTGGGCTACCAGCTGGCCGAGGCTGTATGGGTTCGTGATGCACGCAAAAAAGGCACGCCGACAAACGACTTACAAGTTGGGCCCGTGGATTATAGTAAAGCCAAGCGACCGTCTAAAGCAGAGATGTTCTCAAGTTTGTTTAGCAGGGTCAAAATCACTGAAGAAATAAAAAGAGAAATAGTTGGTCTTCTTCGAGCTGTAAGAATAAGCGATCCAGAAGGTGTTATAAACAAATATCCCCACGAACTCTCGGGTGGAATGCGTCAAAGAGTAATGATCGCAATCTCTCTTGCCTTAAGACCAGACGTGCTCGTCGCGGATGAGCCCACAACTGCGCTGGATGTCACTACACAGGCCAAAGTTCTCTTTCTGATCAAACAACTTGCAAAAGAATATAACACAGCCGTTATGCTGATTAGCCACGACCTTTCGGTGGTATCCGAAGTTGCTGATGACTGCCAAGTTATGTATCTGGGTGAAGTCGTTGAGCGTTCTTCGAGTTCAACCATGTTTAATCGACCACTCCACCCCTACACCACTGGCTTGCTCGGCAGCATTCCCCGAACTTATGTCGATGAAGAACTATTGATGCCCATTCCAGGTTCGATACCAGACCCGTCGAATCCTCCTGGCGGATGCAGGTTTCACACTAGGTGTCCCAAAGCCATGGATATATGTAGAACAGTGGAGCCCAAACCAGTGACAATCAACGAGACCTTTGTAACCTGTCACCTCTACAATGAGGGGTTTCACAATTGAACGACGATTTTTTGGTCGAAATCAAGGATTTAACCAAGTGCTACTCGTCTAAAAGTGGATTGCTGGGTTCCTCTAGGGCCAAACTTGTAGCTGTGGACAAAGTTTCGATCAGTTTCGCAAAAGCTAAAACCACAGCTATTGTGGGGGAATCGGGTAGCGGCAAAACCACTTTGGGTGAATGTACTCTAATGCTTACCAAGCCAGACTCCGGATCAGTGTTGTATAAAGGAGTGGATCTTGTAAGGTTAAGAGGGAAAGAGCTGAACAGTGCCAGAAAAGGCATGCAGATTGTGTTCCAAGATCCCTTCAGCTCGTTGAGCCCAAGAATGAATATACGGGACATTTTGACTGAACCTGTGATAGGCCAAGAGATGTATCGGAACGGTCTCTATGAGATGATAAGTGATGTCTTGTCCTCAGTGGGTCTTCCTCTCGACTCGCTGAACCGTTATCCGCATCAATTTAGCGGCGGTCAAAGACAGAGAATCGCAATCGCAAGAGCCCTTATGAGCAAACCCGACTTCATGGTGCTTGACGAACCAACCAGCGCGCTCGACGTATCCATTCAGCTTCAAATCCTAAACCTATTCAGAGACTTGCAAAAAAAGCATGGGTTAACCTACTTGTTTATCACGCACAATCTAGCAGTCGCAAAATATGTGGCTCACATGACAGCGGTAATGTTCAGCGGAAGAATAGTTGAGTTTGGTCCAACCAAAGACATTGTAACTTCGCCGAAGCATCCATACACAGCAGCGCTTTTGAGCTCCGTTCCAACCCTAGGAAGAGGTCGCACACTAGTCTTAAAAGAAAGAGAAGAAGAAACCACTCAAGTGGTTTCTGGTTGCAGGTACAGGTTAAGGTGTCCTTTTGCAACCCAAAGATGCACAGAAGAACCATCGCTCGTCCAATCAGACCACGAAAGGCTCGTGAGATGCCACTACCATGACCAAATCGAACTGTAATCATTTTTTGAATGTTGGGTCCAGCGCATCTCTAAGGGCATCCCCAAGAAAGCTGAACCCCACGGTGACCACCAAGATAATGGCTCCGGGTATAAGCGGAAACCATGGGGCGGTTCTCAAGTAGCTTTGGCCCTGAAACACAAGCATTCCCCACTCCAACCTTGGCGGCTGAGCGCCGAGACCCAAGTATCCCAAAACCGAGAAAGCGATTATGATGAAACCCGTATTTACCGACGCATAGGCTATAAGAGATGGGGAAACATTGGGCAAAATATGTTTTCTTAGCGTATATGCGACACTTCTACCGCTCAGTTTGGCTGCTTTAATAAAGGCTTGTTCTCGAATCGCCAAGCAGTCACCTCTGGCAAGCCTGGCATAAGTTGGCCAAGAGACAACCATCAATGCAACCATTGCGTGAATGGCCCCTGGTCCCAATGCGTCCGAAATCCCCACAGCCAAAATAAGGGCTGGAAATGAAAGAAAAATATCAGTTAAGCGCATAATGGCTTCGTCGGCTTTACTACCAAAGTAACCCGCCAAGGCACCCAAGATGCCACCCACCGCCAGCGAAAAGGCGACCACGGCTATTGAGACAAAAGCGTCCAACGGTGTCGCCATTAACACCTCGCTCAAAATGCTGCGTCCAAAATTGTCTGTGCCAAATGGATACTGAAGAGAAGGAGGGCGAAGCTCATTATAAAAGCTGAAGTCGAAGGGGTTATAATTCAAGATTTTTGGGTCTATGCCCACCACTACCGCGGTAACCAAGAAAACGACAACTATTCCCAAGCCCACTGCTCCAGCAGGGTCACGCACAACTTGTTTCAAAATTGATGCTAAACGCCCAAGCACTTTAGATCCTGATCCTCGGGTCAAGCACAGCGTAGAGTATGTCGGCAACCATATTGGATACTACGACGCCGATTGCAAAAATGGTTGTAACACCTACAATGTCGGGGAAGTTAGAGGTGGTGATTGCTTCTACGGTGTAGCTACCGATACCAGGCCAGCCGAACACGTATTCTATGACCACTACACCACCGAGCAGCTGCCCAACCGCTACCGCGAGTATCGTGATTGAAGGTATAAGGGCTGTTCTCAAAGCGTGTCTGACATCCACGTAATACTGATTGAGACCTTTGGCTTTCGCCGTCCGCACGTAATCTTTGTTTAGGACATCCAGCATAGCCGACCTAGTAAGACGAGTAAATAAACCGAATATCAGAATGGTCAACGCCAAAGTGGGTAAAACCAAGTGGTCAAGAGTGCTGATGAAAGCTGGCCAGTCTCCTGCTAGAAGACTGTCTATCACCATCATACCAGTTATCGGCTTTGGGGGCGGTATATTGGGAGAAATTTCTCCTACGGAAGGAAACAGATTAAAGTAGTAGGCAAAAGCAAACTGTAATAGCAGGGCCACCAAAAAAGGCGGTGAACTTACGCCCAGCAGGTAAAAAGACTTTATGCTCAAGTCCGTCTTGGTCTTGTTTCTGAGAGCCGCGACAGCTCCAAGCGGAACACCTATTATGAAGGAAAGTATTATGGAAAACACAACGAGTTCAAAGGTTGCCGGAAAATAATCCGCGATTTCGGATAACACTGGTCTACCAGTAGTGGGGCTTATACCCCAGTTTCCGGTGAAAAGCCCCTCCATATAGTAAATGTACTGGAGCCAAAGCGGGTCGTCCAAATGGTATCTCTGAGTGTAGGCCTGTATTATTTGTGGGTTACTATACAATCCTATCCAAGCCTTCACAGGGTTGGGAACAATCGCGTGGGCAACTATAAAAGTAATAAATGTGACTCCTATCAAAACAAAAAACGCGAAAATCAGTCTTCTCAGAATGAAAAAGAGAAGTTTGGCCGTTTGAACGGCACCTTTACGTCAGATATATCGTGCTAAAATCGAGCTGCGAGAATGCCGACTGGTAGTAGTAACCGTGGACGTTTGACCTGAACACAAAGAACTGTGCTGGGAAGAAGTCTCTGATGTTGCCAATAAAGTAGTAGAAATATGAATTATACACTATTTGGGACGCCTGATTGTAGAGCTCTGCTCTCAAAGTATTGTTAAAGGTTCCCTGCGCCTCTGTGAGCAACTGGTCAACCACAGGATTGCTGTAATTATCCAAGTTGCCATAGTTGTTTGTCATGAACAAGGGGTCGGCGTATCCGGAAGGTATGGGTGAACCCGTTATGCTTACCCATTGCAGCGACGGATGTTGCGGGCTACTGTCAGGAGTAGAAGAGTCGAGCCCCAGAATCTGTGAGAATGTCAACCCTTTCAGCTGTACTTGAATGCCTATACCCGCCAAGTCGGCTTGAACGACTTGAGCCACCAAATATGTTTCCGGATAGTCAGTCGCATAATAGAATGTCAGCGTGGGCATACCGGTTCCATTGGGGAAACCGGCTTGAGACAAAAGATTCTCCGCTAAAACGGGTTGATAAGCATATGGATGCATTGAAGCGTTGAAGCCAACCAAACCATAAGGAACCACTCCCGCACTCGGATAAAGCAAGCCGTGATACACTTGTTGGTCTATCTGTGTCCAGTTAATGGCGTGCACAACTGCTTCTCTGACCTGAGTTATGTTAAGCGGATACTGTCTGCCATCTATGGGCATCCAAGCATAGGTGTTGCTTATACCGAAGTCGGGTAACACAACGCCTTGCGACCCGTTAACCGCTGAGATACGCGGTGTGTCTATAGCTGCCACATCGGCTGAACCGCTCAAAATGTTTTCCTCACGTGTCGTTTCACTGGGTACAAAGTATATCACAACCTTGGAGAGTTTGGGGGTTGGAAACACACCTTGTCCGGGACCGCCCCAATAATTGGGGTTCCGAACCAAAATGGCGTATGAGCCTTGAACCCAAGTCTGCAATATGAATGGACCAGTCCCAATCGGGTTCAGATTTGCCCAACTGTTCGACTGACCCGCCACGACGCCACCATGCATCTCAATTGCTCTTGGGTCCACTATTTTGCTGTAAACCATCCAACCGAAAATGTCTGGGAAAGGACTGTTAGTTCGTATTTGAACCTTGTATGGGCCAAGAACCGCGATCGCGTTCGTTGTGTTGCCCACCACCGGCATAAGTGATTGCGGCGGTGTATTTGTTGAACTGTTGAGCTCGTTGAGCTCTGCTGCTGTCACACCGGAAAGATTCAGCTCAACCCCATAGAAGAAAGCGCCGGACTGCCTCATAACGGCGGCTCTGTAATACGAATACCACACGCAGTAAGCGTTGAATGGGTCACCATTGCTAAAGGTTATTCCCTGTCTTAAGGTAAACGTGATCGTCCGACCGTCCGAACCAATAGAATAGTTTTGGGCCAACACAGGAACTATGGTCGACGAATCAGAATTGTTATAATACACAAGCGATTGCATAATGTTTCCCATTATTCCAAAACCGGCTATTTCAACGTCGCTAGCTGGATCCAAGCTTCCTGGACTTGACGTGTAATCTACGACCAAGGTTTGGTTGGCAGCTAGTGGTTGACCAGACGTTGCAGTAGTGGTCTGCGAGGTTGGCGACGCGACTACTGAAGTTTGGGACGACGTAGTGATAGCAGATGAATGGTTGGTTCCCAGAAGAATCGTCGCACCAATCAATATGACTATTATTACCACAATAACGACGTACACCGCTTTTGAAATTCCTCTTCGGTCAAGTGTTTTCATGTTCTGCCTATACAGATGAGCCTGCTATTAAAAATTGCGCATTTTTTCAGAGGTTGTCGGGTAACGCTTACGAATAAGCACAATATTGCGACCAGAGCCCCGACAGACAATAACAAAGCATATCGCAAAACACGGAATTTTTCCTGGCATCAATTGTACTTTGTGCTAAACAGTCTTTCATCTGAATCTGAGTGTTCATTTTTTATCGGCTTAAAAAGATTTCAACTTCATTCTCGAAAATTCATCGACAATTATAACATGCCTTAATGACCATGGAAACCAAGAGCGGCTTTGATTTTGTGTCGAGCCGTGTGCTCACCTATGGTCCTTTGTTGTGTCCCACTTATGAGATACAGAGACATCGTTATGATATGAGGACGTTTGATTACCATGCTGAATAATAACTCATGTAGAAGCGGAAAAGAGGCTGAGGACCACGATTAAGTATCGCATTAAAAGAAATTCTCGGCGAGTGCTGAACGTAGCCTTAACTATACATGAGTCACTTGCTGGGCTGTAGGGAAACGTAGTGGCCATGGATTTGACGCGCGTAGTCTGAGTGAATGCATCGGGAGGAACCGCATTCCCAACACACCATTACGCCTTTTACAAGTTTAACCGTGACCACTTTGTTCAGTTCTTTATCTCTCATTTTAACGACTTTCTCTATGGATTTGATATGCTCGACTCGATGCGTTTCGCCCTCTGTTAGAAAAGCGTCAACCATTTGGTTGACCCACGCCGAAACACTTCTTATTCCGTGGCGTTGAAGCAGCTCTAAACGCTCTGTGTAAACTCTTTCCAGAAGAGTATAGAAATCGTCTTTGACTGAAAGGCTCTTATAACCCTTCTTTGGCATTTTGAGCCAGTAAAATATCCGCCACTCAAATAAAAATATACCGTAATTTACGGTACAGGGTTGTCGACTTTTACCGAGTTTACACGACTTGGAAAACTATAGCTGTGAACAAGGGTATCAACAGGTTGTCGTCCAAAGGCAGAGGCGCAGCTTCCACCGCCGTGGCTACAGCTGCAGCCGAAACCGCTTTCAACGGATTGAAGGAAACCAAATAGATAAGCATTAGTGTGACCAAGAACATCGCGATGGACCCTTCAAACGTTTTTTTGGCGTTGACACCTTTCAGCTTGATTTTTCCGTGTAACCCGACAACCGCGGCCGCGGTGTCGCCCAGAGCCAAAGCCAAGATTCCCGCTAGCGCAGCTTCTTTTGAAGCAAACAAGTAGAGAGTGCTCAGTGCCGCGAACGCGTAAAAAGGAGATGACAGATAAAGCGTTTTTCCGGCGCCGCTGTAGACCAGTCCGAATTGGTTCGCCATACCCATCACGGAACCGTTTTTCTTTAGGGTGTCGTTCCTGAGCATAACCAGTACGTAAGACGCGGCGGCTGCGGCCGTTAGACCCACCGCCAGGTTCAGGCTGCCCAGGAGCAGGAAGGATGCTAATACCAAACCTCCCACCACGTGCGGAAGCTTCCTTACCACCGTCATCTTTGAGGGACCAGCGTTTTTAAAGAATCTTTTGACACTCAGAAGAATGTAGGCTGAGGCAACAAGTGTGAGTACCGCTACCGGGTAAGGGAAGAAAAACGAAAACGCAAAAGAGACCAGTGTCACGACTACGACACCCAAGAATTCTTTGTCTATTTTGGTTCCTATCACCTCCCCTTTTAACAACCTTATCCACCCGATACACCCATTAAACAAAAACCTTTTTAAAACTAATGCTTCTTTAAAACCAAGGCCTCGGTAGCTCAGCTTGGTAGAGCGCCTGCCTCGTACGCAAGTGAGACAGCAGGAGGTCGCGGGTTCAAACCCCGCCCGGGGCTTCTAGGCAATGCTAAATGAAGCCGATAGAATTCAGACTTTACAACTGGATCCACAGATACTCCAGCGTTGTAAAACACAACCTGAGCGCAAGCGGCTTAAGTGAGCCCACGCTCAACGAAATGGGCATAGACACGGACTACCAACATTTCCGAGATGTATCCACTGAGGCCGAATCACTGTTCAAAGCCAGCGTAGCCAAAATCTATGGTGTCGAACCGCAGAACGTCTTACCCACAATAGGCGGCTCAGAGGCAATTTTTCTGTTCTATGCTTGCTTCTGCGAAAAGGCCTCCAAATCCTTCGTTCCTCTGCCAAATTATGAACCTTTGTTCGATGTACCCAAAGCATTGGGACTGCAGGTGGAAGACTTGACGCCGAAGTCCGACCTGAAAGAGTGTCTTGTGGCACTTACAGACTCAAACAATCCAGTCGGTCGAAGACTGCCCAAGGATTACCTCGCGGAATTGTTGACCAAAGCCGAGGACAATGGCTCACAGGTTCTCATAGATGAGACGTTCCGGGAGTTTGGTTTCCAAGAATCACCGTCGAGCTCCTTTCAGAGCTGGCCAAACACCGTTGTCTCTAACACCATGACCAAGTTCTATGGGCTTGGTGGGTTCAGAACTGGATGGTTCATAGCCGACGAAGAAAAAATTCAGGGGCTCAAAAGAACGAAGAGTCTGATAAGCACCGAAAACCCTGCTTATTCGCTTTGGATCGCGCATCAAGCCTTGGAGAATAGATGGAGATTTTTTGCGAGCGCTAAGAAAAGAGTGGAACAGAACAAGAGACTCGTCGAAGAGTTTGTCGAATCGACACAAAAAATCGAATGGAGCAATCCAGACGCTGCACCATTCTGCTTGGTGAATTACGAGGGAGGCGTGGATTCGGTGACACTGTGCACTCGTGCAGCCGAAAAAGCGGGGATACTCATCGCTCCCAGCGAGTTCTTCGGTTCACAGAAAGGATTCAGACTGTGCTTCACCTCTGAGCAACATGCACTTGAAAGCGCCCTGCAAGCACTTTCATCTTTTCTGGTCGATGAACTGAAATGAGTTCCGACAAACTGGTCGCCGCCAAGAAAGCGGTTGAAATGGTTGACGACGGCGACATAATAGGGGTGGGGTCTGGTTCAACCGTTTCCCTGTTTATAGAGCAAATCGCGAACAGCGGTAAACGAATCACGGCTGTACCCACATCATTGGACACGGTGAATCGGTTGGCCGAAAAAGGCATAGAAACGACCAGTTTGAGCCACGTCAAAAAACTCAGATTAACTGTGGACGGTGCGGACCAAGTTGACTTTAAGCTTAAGCTGATCAAAGGCGGAGGGGGAGCGTTCACCAAGGAGAAAATAGTTGCCTATTCATCCGAAGAATTTGTGGTTATAGTAGACAACTCCAAACTGGTCAGAAAGCTGGGAGTAAGCTGTCCAGTTCCACTGGAATTCGTGTTCGACGCCTATCCACTGATTCAGAACACCGCTGAGAAGCGTTTTGGCGCAACCCTAAACCTCAGGGGAGGCGCAGGCAAGCTTCCGCCATTGATAAGTGACAATGGCTTGGTACTCGGCGACCTGACCTTCAAGGAAGGAGTGAACCGCCCAGAAGCGTTGGAAGATGAATTGAACGCTATTCCTGGGGTACTTGAAAACGGATTGTTCACCAAACACAAAAATGTAACACTTATCGTGGGCGATGCGGGCAGCCCCAAGATTTATCAAAACGAAATAAAAGCTTAAGATAGGACTGTACATACGAAATGAAACGACACAGTGTGATCACCAACACCCAAGTAGCCATTCGAGACGGAGTGGCCCTGATCCAAGGTTCTGTGGGACAGCTGAAGAATTGTTTAGAGGAGGGTCTGAAGACAGACGCGGGAAAAATCATGATTTTCTTTGACGGCCACAGACTCGGCGAAGAAGAAATAACACGTGTGTCCAAACTTGATTCGGACGTTGTGTTTGTAACCTCCAAGAATACCTACACCAACATTTTGAGCGGATTTCTGAGATTTGTTTACAACTTAAAGTCGCCTTACTCAGTCTTGTGTTCGGCGGTTTGTTTCAGTAAAAAAGCCGCCTTCGAAGCTGTGTCAAGCAACAGGGAAGGTGTGAAAATTCTCATGGACTACGGCGATTCTGCTTCAAGCATAAAGGTGGACGCCAAAGACTCCTACTCAAAGACGAGCTTTAAAACTCTGCTGAACCTCCTACCCTCTAATCCGCTAGATTCTACGCTTCTGAGGTTTTTGATTGTGGGTGCTGGCGGCGTCGCCGTGAACGCTTTGGTTCTCAGTGCTCAGGTGACCCTATTTGGACTGAGGCCGTACTTAGCAGTACCTCTTGCGTTTGAGGCTTCAGTGGCTTCAAACTTTGCGTTCAACGACAAATTCACGTTCCACGGTTCAAGCGGAAGACTTGTTAGGCTCATCAAATACAATTTTTCATCGCTGGGGTCTTTTCTGACCCAGTTCGCATCAGTGTACACTTTTACAAATTATTTACATGTTCACTATTTGTTGGCCAGCTTCGTGGGCATCGGGCTGGGATTCCTGCTGAACTACACTTTGTCTCTTAAAATCTGGTAGGTTCCGCACGTATTAATTTGAGAGGGTGCATCGACCTTCTTTTCAGTAAATCGAAAAGCTGAACGCCGCACACGGAGCTATCCGTCGAATACAAGTCGCCGACAAAGCTTTTGGCTTGTTCGAGTAGCTCCTCACCTACAATGGTCGACAACCCATAGCCGAGAACACCCTTCTTATAGCCGAATGACCCAGCGATGCCACAGCAGGTTACGTCGCTGGTGACAACGTCGTAGCCGGCTACGCGTAACAGCTCTGGGTAAGGTGACACGCCTAGTGCTCTTGCGTGGCAGGGCGAATGGTAGAACACCTTCGAAGCGTCAAACTTTTTTGATAAACGTATCTCGCCTTTTCCGACTCGTTCCAGCAGAGTTTGACCCGCGCTGAAAGAGTTTTTGGCCAATAGGTTAGTCGAGGAATGTTCAATAAGCATGGGATAAATTTCCCTTAACATATAGAGAGCCGTTGGCTCAGTTGTGACAACCCTGTAACCTTTCTGAACATACGGAAACAGCACCGAGAGATTCTTCGACGCCGCACGCTTAGCCTTTTCAATCATTCCATATGAAAGATAAGGCATTCCCGCTTCGGTCTGTTTCTCAGGGTAATAAAGCTTCAGTCCAGCTTCGCCGAATACGCGTTGTGCTTCAAAACCTATTTCTGGTTCATTGTAGCGTGCGAACACATCTGAAAAATAAATAAAGGTGCTCTGAGGGTCACCCAACTCGCCTTCTATTTTGAGCCTGTGTGAAACAAGTGGTGCGCTTCTTCTGGGGTCCAGTCCCGCCAGCGACAATGAGTGCCTACCCAATGAGGAAGAAATCAGGTTGTTCCATAGCCAAGGCATCTTCGAAGCATACTTTTCAATGCTATCCACCGAAGTCAACACTCTTTCGCTTCTTCTCCTGCCACGTCTGTTTGAACCAGTCGACTTGATTTTAATAATGGTTTCGGCTATCGGTATAAGCGTGGGACAAACACTCGAACACAGCCCGCAGGATATGCACATATCCGAGAATTCATTGGCGGCGTCGAACCCCTTTGTAACCGCCGTCCACAGAAGACCCATGGGTCCAGAATAAACGTCTCCGAACACGTGCCCACCCACTACGTTGAATGTGGGACACGTGTTCAAACACGCACCACACCTTATGCATTTCAGGGCTGGCTCAAGCAGTGTTCCAACAGCCCTGAAGCGACCATTGTCTATAAGAACAACATGAAAGTCTTGCAGAGTTCCGTTCTCCAAGAGCTGTGGACCGTTGGTAAACGTCGTATATACAGTAAGGCTCTGACCCGTGGCCGAACGCGGAAGAAGCTCCAGTAAAGTGGCGGCATCATTCAGTGACTCCACAATCTTTTCCACCCCAGCTATCACAATGTACACCGGTGGAATCGACGGACCCAATCTCCCATTTCCTTCATTCGTGACCAGCACAACCGACCCAGTTTCCGCCACCAAAAAATTCGCCCCCGAAACAGCGGCCTGAGCCGATACAAAACGCTTTCTCAATACCTGTCTGGCAGCGCGCGTTATTTGCTCAGGGTCCGCGGACACTTCAACGCCTTCTTTTTCTTTGAGTAGCCTTGCGAAATCGTAGCGTGTGAGATGCATGGCCGGCGCCACAATGTGCGACGGCTTTTCACCGCTTAGTTGAACGGCTCGCTCACCCAAGTCTGTGTCCACCACTTCCACACCCGCTTTTTCCAAAAACTCGTTGAGGCCAACCTCTTCCGATGTCATGGATTTGGATTTTACAACCCTTGTAACACCATGCAGTGAAAGAACGTCGAGCACGGTTTTTCTGGCTTGCTCTGCGTCCGAGGCTATATGAACGGTTCCACCCTGTTTCTTAACTTGGAAGGTAAAGCGTTCAACCAGTTGGGGTAGATTCCTAACCGCTTTGTCCTTTATCTCGGACGCGGCTCGCCGGAGGCCTTTATAGTCCGAGAGTTTGGACAGCGCCTCAACACGGTGCTTTCGAAGTCTGCGCAACCCAGTTCTTATAGCCCTCACTTTACCTTTGTCGCTGAGAGCCAGCTTCAGTTTGTCTTCAAGGGAAGCGGTGATCTGAGTCCACCACCAAAAACACCTTTACGTATCGGGGGCCGTGAACACCTTTGACAAGAATTTGCTCCACATCCGCAGTTCGGCTTGGACCGCTAAGCAGTGTTACAGTAGTGTTTGGCTCAAACAGTCCTACTCTGTTTGCAACGAAGTCCCTCACACTATTATGAACAGTAAAGTTTTCGCAGTAAATCAGCAATCTGTCGGGAAGAGTTGTCGCCCTTCTTTCATTAAGGTTTCTGGACACCAACACCACAGAGCCAGACTCAGCCACCAAGTCGTGGCTCACCGTTAAACAAACACGTATCTTCTCGATTTCTTCAAGAGAAATGCTTGAAGCGTTCAAAAATCTGCCGCCCAGTTCCCCAGAAAAGAAACTCATCAGCTCCGATGGCAATTCTGTGCCCAACGCTTTGTCATATACCCTGAGGTCTCCAAGCAAAGCCTGAATCACGGAGTGCTTGGGGCCACATTCGAACTCTGCACCTAGGTCGTTCAGATTATCGCGAAGCTTCGAAACCAAATTCAAAGACAAAACCAACAACTCTCAGGACGCATCCGGAAACCATGTCTATCCGAAAGCCCTGTCTCCCGCGTCACCCAAGCCTGGAACTATGTAGCCTTTATTGTTAAGTTCCGCGTCTATCTCCACCGTGAAAATGTTTACGTGATAATTAGAGGAAAGAAGCCTTTCCACGCCAAAGCGGCTGGCTATCACACACACAGCGTACACGGTTTTCGCCGAACCCTGCGAATAAATCAGGTCCAGCACTTTAAGCATTGTACTCGCCGTAGCAAGCATTGGGTCCGCGACTATCACTATGTCCTCTGGATTTATCTTCGGTATCTTGGAATAATAAATATCCACATCCATTTTTTCGGGGGGCGAATTGGACTCTTTTTCTCTTCGTCTCGCAACCACTACGCCTTGCTTAGCGCTGGGAAAAGCCTTCAAAAGACCTTCAACTAGCGGTGTGGCAGCTCTGAGAACACTGATTATGACAACCCTGTCCAAGCTGTCGATCACAATTCCTTTACTGCGCCCCACAGGAGTCTCGACTTCGGTCTCCACATAGCTAAGAGTGTCCGCTACTTCGTAGCCTAGGAGCCTTCCCAAGCGAACGAGATTCTTCCTGAAGTTGACCTGGTCCGTGTCTTTTGCTCGCAGCTTCGTCAAAATGTGGCGTGCAAAGGGGCGATTAAGCACTTTAAGCGACATTTGTGACTAACTAATTTGGAACCATAAAAGCGTTGAGGCCCGCTCAAAGTCTTTGACCCATCATTGTGTCCACAACCAGAGCCGCAAGTAGGCTTTGCAACAAACAGTGACCACGTAACCCTTAATAGCACAACAGTGTTTGGTTGAAATGAGACACATGATTGAGGACGACGACCAAGAACTCCGCGAGATTCTTGATAAGAAGGCCAAAGAGCTCAGCATACCCAAGCCTGAGGCCTCAAAGGTCCCCTTAAGCCACAAGCCAAGCCAGGTGACCGATGCCGACTTCGACGCGTTTATAAAGAGTAATAGTCTGTGCGTCATAGATTTCTGGGCTGAATGGTGTGGCCCATGCAAATACATGGAGCCAATAGTGGAGCAGCTTGCATCAGAACTCAAAGGCAAGGTGGTCTTCGGCAAGCTGAACGTTGACGAAAACCCAGAGACAACTCAAAGATTCCAAGTTATGAGTATCCCAACCATGATTGTTTTCAAGAATTCGGAACCCGTGCATATGATTGTAGGCGCGATGCCGAAGAACACCCTGCTCAAAGAACTGGCTCCCTTTATGAACTGAGCTTTTGATTGACCAAATACAGCCGTAAATTAGCTTGTAGTAGATGCAGAGTATAATTAGATTTTGATATATATCAAACGAGTTGTTTATCTTAATAAAACAGAACTAAAGATTTATAGTGTACTATGCGCGTTTAACATTGCGGATATGTCTTCTCGAACTTGCTCAAAATGCGGAGCCTCTGTGCCTGTGAGCGCAGGCTTCTGTCCCAGTTGTGGAGCTTCATTAGCAGCTAGCGCACCCCAAAGTGGCTCACAATGGAACCAGCAAACCTCGACTCCCCAGCCACCGCAGACCACCTATCAGCAGCCAGTTATGCAGCAGCCGACCAGCCGACCCACGGGAGTGGCCATATTGGCTGTTTTAGAGGCAATAGCTGGAATACTCAGCATTGCTTCAGGCGCTTTTATGGGAGGGATCGTACCAATTCTAGCCATACTGGGAATTCCTCTTATAGTAATTGGTTTGCTGGAGTTGTTCATGGCATGGAGTTTATACAATGGTAAAAGCTGGGCCAGAATAGCAGCGATGATTATTGCGATAATAGGCTTGCTAGCCATACCCATAGGAACCATAATCAGCATAATAATCCTGTATTATCTTACGCGACCAAATGTAAAGATGTACTTTAGTGTTAGGCCCTGAACCGCATCCTCGTCGACACCAATCGTTTGGAAAGTGTAATACACTGCTAGGGATATGTGTAGCGCCTATAAACAGTACCGTAAATGTACTGCTTTCTTCTTTGCGAGCCCAACACAAAGCCTATGGCTAAACCTAGCAGGGAACCGCCTGCGTGGGCCAACCAGTCTATGTCACTAGCAGCAAACGAACTGTAAATGAATATGAACAAGAACCAAAGCAACAAAAAGTTGTTCACTCTTCGATTGAACGCGTAATCAAAACTCACCGCTCCGGCGACCAAACCAAAGATCCCTCCTGAGGCGCCGAAGCTGGCCACTGTGCTGCCGTTTAAAAGACTTATCAGGTTGCCGAATACACCTGTGGCGATAAAAGTGGCATAGTACTGCTTAGAAGTGTAGACAACGGAGAGAAGGCCATCCACAAAATAGACGGAGATAGCGTTGAAAAACACGTCTAAGACGCCTTGGCTGGACGGCGGAGCCACTACGAGAGATGTGATTAGTGAGGGAACCCATCCTCTATAGACCAGTGCGTTGAACTGGATGAAATATAGCAGTAGAGGTGTACCGTTAATGTAGAAAGGGTTCATCACAACACCAGCAGCGAGCCCCGCTACTATGGCTATGATAAGGTTCCTGGCTTGTTTTGAAACCAATGCTATCTAAACTCGTTGTCTCCATTCTAAATAAGCGTTTACTCGTGCCGCCCCTCCCCTGAGGGATAATTGCGTGGTCTCGTCAAGTTCTGCTCTATTTCCTCAAATATTAAAGGGTCCCTGACACCCAACTCTTCCAGTTCGGACTGCAGTTTTTCGGTGTCCAAGAAGCTGCGGTGGCCACACATTTGAGCAACGAACACGTAGGTGGGCGTCACAGTGTACTTTGTCACATCAGAGTATTGACCACACTTTTTGCATTTCATCTTAAATTGTGTAACCAACCCTGCTCCCCCAACCATCGGACAAGCAAGCTTTGAGACACACATAGGGTTTTTGCTGGGACTGCCCTAGCCGGTTGCAAGCATACCGGTTCTAAGGCTTACGGCCGGACTATATATACAATGTTGTGCCAAATCGTCTTGAACCCATGCTTGGATAGAGGAGAGAACGCAAAATGTGTGGTTTACGGGTTCCGTGTATTGAGCAACGCTATAAGATGATTGAGGCACAATGTGGGCTCATTACAAAAAAACATTTTCAGACCTTACACCTTTGGCATTTACCAAATCATTCAACACGGTAGAGAGCCAAGGAATCCTCGGCAAAACGGTCGAGTCAAGATACCAACGATCAAAGACGCATTTGATTCATGGTTACAAGCAACCCAAACCAGTTCAAAATGAACGAAAATTCCAGCGCTTAGTAATGGGCCTTGGCCTTAGCCCAATATCCTCCGTACACTGCGACATTGCAGTGGAAAACTTAAATTGTTGAAGTCAAATTTGGATAGTTTTGTATATTAGTTCCACGTCGACCTCGACACTCTTGGGTGAACGGATGGAAAAGGAGTTGTCAAACATCAAATAATATGTTCCACCTGTCGGCAGTTTAACGTTAAAAATATCAGTATTCGCCCGACGACTCTCGTAGTGGAAGAACGCTTTTCTACCCGCTTGCCATGAATCGAAACCCTTAGCATCCAGCACGTAGACTGCGATGTCCCTATCGCCGCCCGCGATCACTTTGAATCTTCCCACGACGTGGATATCTGTGGCAACCGCGGGAACGGACATCCTGTGAAATTTGAATCGTCGAGGATCCACCTGTAGGACGCCGTGTGCAACACCGATTCGAACAGACGTAGATTTGTAACACCGAGAATTGAATAGATGTTCTTCCGTTGGCTTTTCAAAGACCGAATCGCTTTCAACACCACAATTTTGAAGACTCATAATGGTCTCTAACAATATATTTAGGACTCGACTTAATGCTAGTCGTTTGAATAAGCGCTCAAACATGTTTTCTAGCGTTTCAATACGTTTGAAAAAGACTACGTTTCGCGACGCGGAACCCAACAGGAGACTGGGGCACAAACACCAGACTTTTCGTATAAGTTCCCCGGTTTAATGAACACGCTGAGCGGTCCACTTAAAGCGGTCCTATAATCGTCTGGGAATGCGGAATTGCTCGCACCGAGCCTTATCAGCCCAGTGTGTTTCGTCTGCAAGCCATTCAGGGTTCTCAGTACCCACAAATACATGGACAATCCGAAAGGGTCACTGTAAAAACCGCCTTTTTATCGCCAAGTAACCAGTTTACGCCAAACCCTTAGTGTTTCAAACCATAGCAGAGCCACCAGCGCAACGGACGTTGCAATCAAGAAGGGCGTGTACTGCGGCAGTTCAAGAGCCTTAAAAGAAAAATATGCTACTAAGATGCTGAACAACACAGAGAAGAAAAACAATTGCGGAACCAGGGCCACGCCAACCTTCGTGTATCCTTCAAGTAGCTCGGGAGTGGCGTCCTTTACCGCCGAATATTTCCCATCTTCGGTCTGCGTCACGTATCCGGCTTTCAGAAGCCTACTCAGATGATACGAAGCCAGTGAAGGCGTGGAGAACCCGAGCCCCCTCTGAACTTCTCTCAACTCGCTTGGTCCGTGTCTTAAAACGTACACATACACTCGGAGAGTGTTTCCCCTAATGTCCATCTGGGATTCGTCGACACGCATTTCCATCACACAGGCTTTACTCGGGTTTTAATCCGCAGAGCTTAAACCGGCGCCGACATCATAAGTTTTTAGTGTTACAAACCCTTCCCAAAAACGGAAACGACGACCTTCGCCGCCGAAGTTTCAGTCGTGTCGAAATCCTATTTCTGCAACGCCGCTCCGCCAACATGCGTTACTCGCTCGAAGGATGCCTCTCATCGAAGTGCAAGGGACTGATTGAAGCTTAATAATTTGTGTGTATTAAATCTCAAACCATGTTGAAACCGCAAGACATAGTCAAAATTCATTCGGTCTCAGATTTGGACGCAGCTTCCGGAAAGATCTGCTTTACGTGGGACAAAAGTGGAAAATACGACGTGTTTGTAGCAGCCGGCGACGAAGTTTATCAGCTGACACATGAAAACGAGTCTTCCATGTCCCCCTCTGTGCATCCCCAAGGCACAAAAGTCATAGTCGCGAGTGACAAGGAGGGCTCCGAAACAAACGGATTATATCTCTATAATGCACAAGGTGGAAAACCTGAACCGTTGGTTGTGGACAATTTTGATAACAGTGGAGCCCTATGGTCTCCGAACGGTTCAGACTTCGCGTTTTTGTCTAACAGAGGCGGCGACAATCTTAATCTCTGCGTGTATCGGAAGGGAGAAATAGTTAGACTCACAAGCGGCTGGGAGCCCGTGTCTTCTTACGCTTGGAGCCCTGACGGGAACCAGATTGTGTATACCAAAGGCTATGTGGATAATTCTCTTTTAACAGTGGACCTGGATGGAAACAGCCAAACCCTGATCAAGCTGGACCAAAGCGAACACTTCGTGACCAAAAACGGATGGAGAGACGGCGAAATACTTTTTCTGACCAATCGGAACGGATGGAACGACCTAGTGGAGGTGAACGTAAAAAACAAAGTGTTGACTTGGCTCACCGTTTCCAACCACGACAAATGGGGGGTTTGGGATGGACGAAGACTCGTGTGCGTCGAACACATTGGATGCGAGGACCGAATGGTTGAATTTGATTTGGAACGTGGCAGCCAAACCAAAATTTTGGACACGGGTTCGGTGGAAGGACTCGCCGTCGATAACTCTGATGTGTACTATTTGCATTCGCGATTCGACCAGCCCACAGACCTATTCTCGTTCAATGGGGTAACAAAGCGCATAACAAATTCGATGCCCGCTGAGTTGGAAAAAGAAGAATTCGTCGCACCTCTAGAAGTTTCGGTTGAATCTGTGGGAGGAGTGCGTGTTCCTGTTCTCGTTTATAAGCCGCGGCGTGTTCTGGCCGGACTAATACATATTCACGGGGGGCCGGACAGCTACTCTTCAAACGAATTTTCACCGCTTATCCAAATGCTGGTTCAAAGAGGCGTTATGGTGGCTGCACCCAATTATCGCGGCTCCACTGGTTACGGAAAGAAGTATAACAGACTCAACGACGGGGACCTTGGAGGCGGAGACTTGGAAGACGTGGTTGCGAGCCTCAGAGTGTTCGAAGGTACAACAAGTAGAATAGGCGTTGAGGGCGTTAGCTATGGGGGGTATCTGACCTACATGTGTGTAACGAAGAAACCCAAGCTCTGGACCTGCGGGGTGCCCATAGTGGGTTTTGTAAATTGGTACACAGAATACAAGAATGAAAGAGAGTATCTGCGTTACTTTGATACAGTAAAATTTGGAAGACCAGAAGAAGTTCCCGATAAATATTACGATAGATCACCCATCAATTTTGTGGAAAACGTTTCGTGTCCACTGCTTATCATTCACGGTAAAAAGGACCCGCGGTGTCCTTTTGAGGAGGCTTCTCAATTCTTGGAAAAGATGAAGGAAAAGGGTAAAGAAGTCGACATTTTGGTTTTCGAAGATGAAGGACACGGCGTAAGAAAAAGCGAAAACAGGGTAAAGGAGTTAACCAAGATCCTTGGATTCATCGAAAAACACCTTTTGAACAGCAAAGACTTTAGCGTTGATACAAGCTTGCACACAAATAGTTGAGTATACTAGTAGCAAAAAAAAGTTTCGGGGACAAAGGTATCTCAACCACCTCATTTTTGAAACCAAGGATGAGCCCCTGATTCGTGTCGGATTCAAAGGCGGCGTTGGAAACCGAAGCGTCGTTTGCTACAACTATGTCGGCACCCGAACTCGCCTTTAGCTCTCTGGCAGCGGTTACCAGCTCTTTGGCCGACAAACCGTATTCCGCTTTGAACGCGACAACCACTGTTGACGCAAACCTTTTCTTAACCTCAGATACGATTTTTGGGTTGAGAACCAACTTTAAGTCGAATCTGGGCTGAGCGCGAGAATTTATCTTGGAACCGAGTTTTTCCGCTGGCCTGTAATCGCTTGGAGCCGCCGCAAAAATTGCTATGTCAACCTTGGAATTTTCCATGACCCACAACGTTTTCTCGAGCATTTCATCTGTTGTGACAACTTTGACCACCTTGTCCACTGGCGGAGGCAGAAGCTGAGTCGGCCCTGTGACCAGCGTTACGTTTGCACCCATCAACTTGGCCTTGGCGGCCAGTGCGAAGCCCATTTTTCCACTACTGGGATTGGTTACCACCCTGATAGGGTCTATGTACTCTCTTGTGGGTCCCGCCGTCACAAGAACTCTGCGGCCTCGTAACTGATTGCTGCCGATTATAGGCGCAACTGTGAACAGAATCTCCTCCGCAGACGCCAGCTTTGCCTTACCTTCTTCGAGCCGAGGCTCCACAAACACCACACCCATTCTTTTGAGCCTTTCAATGTTTTCAAGTATTACGGGGTTAGAGTACATGGGTTCATGCATGGCGGGCGCTATTACAATTGGTGTGTGTGAACCAAGAGCTACAGAAGCCAGACTGGTCACAGGAGTGTCGTCTATTCCACTTGCAATCTTACCGATGGTGTTGGCTGTACAAGGCGCTATTAACACTAGGTCAACCTTATCTTTGCTCTCGCCCGCCAACCAAACATGTTCCACTGCACCAGTAAGCTGGGTCACAGTGACGTTGCCGGTGGCCCAAGTAAGGAGGGCGGGTGTGATCAGCTTTGAAGCGGCTTCTGTCATTACGGGTTTGACGTCTGCACCGTGACGAATCAAAAACCGCGCGATCTCCACAGCCCTAAAAGAAGAAACGCTTCCCGTCACACATAGAGCGATTTTCTTTTCTTCTAGTTCTTGACCCAGAGAGGATTTTATTTCTTTGAGATGCTGATAATTCAAGAGGCCTCATCAGTTCAGCGCCGAGTGTGTTATATCGGTTTTGCAACAATACAGTTCATCACGGTTCGCTGGGTAAGACTTAAACCGTCCCTCACAATAAGTGACTCAGCCATGACTGTAAAAGTGGGAGACAAAGCCCCTCTATTTGAAGCTTTAACCGATACGGGTCAAAAAATTTCTCTTTCAGACCATATAGGTAAAACGGAGATCGTGCTTTACTTTTATCCGAAAGATGAGACACCTGGCTGTACAAAGGAAGCGTGTAGTTTTAGAGACAGTTGGGAAGAAATCGTCAAGCTGGGCGCCACCGTGTTCGGTGTAAGTTCGGACAGCGTTGACTCGCACAAATCCTTTAAAGAGCACCACAACCTCCCATTTACACTGCTAAGCGACTCCAACAGCAAAATAAGGGAAATGTACGGCGTCAAAGGACTGCTGATTCCGCCAAGAGTCACCTTTGTTATCGACAAACATGGAACCGTGACTCATGTTTACAACTCTCAAATGAATCCCACTAGGCACGTTGAAGAAGCTTTGGCGGCGTTAAAAAAGCTGAATCAGCAGGCTTAGCCAGCTCTGCCAGTAAACGTCCACTTGGCCATTGGCAACCCGTAACTCAACAAGCCCTGATAGGAAGCCAGCGCAGAAGTCTGCATATGCAGATATTGACCGCAGGGTTTGCCGGCGTAGCACAAAGATTTGAGCTCCTTGGCTCTGGGAGACGCCAAAAGATCGTTTAAAGAATGGTCCACCAAGCTTCCCAGCACCCTTCCCTTAAAGTCGCAGGGATAAACCAAATCACCATTTGGCTCAACCTGAATAGCCATACTTTTACAAGTATAACCTTCCTCCCACAGCTTTATGTAATCAAAGCTGTTGTTGAGTGTGTCGGGATACAACTTTTTGAGGCGTTGCATCTCTTGTTTATACTGGTATGGGTCTGGACCGAGTTTCACGTTTCCCGGATAGTCTATGGCTGGCATAGCAAGTAGCTTAAAGCGGTGCTGCCTAGCCTTGCGCACCTTGTCTTCAAGTTTGTTTAGTGTCTTTTTTGTGACCACGACCTGAACGTTCACTTTGAGCCCCGCCTCGCGGAACCTGCCAAGTTCTTGGTATAGATACATATTGTTGTGGTATTCATCTATTGATATGTGCAGGTAATCCAAGTATTCTGCAAGCTTATCCAAAGGCATTTGGTTAAGTCTTGTGCCATTTGTTGTCACAAAAGTGTAAAACGAGTCTTCCTTACCTCTTTTCAAAAGGTCCAAGAGGTCTGGCCTCAAAGTGGGTTCTCCTCCTTCGAAACTCAAAACGTAGGCAGAGGACTTCGCAATATTGTCGATGATCTTGAGTGTTCTCTGAGTGTCAACGGGGGGAATAGAACCGTTCCAATATGTGGGGTTGCAATACGAACACCTCAAATTGCAAAAAGTCGTCGTTTTAAAGGTGACGTAGGCGGGCCAGTCGTATTTCCTCATCAAATAGTTTCTAGCGAACCACAGAGCAATCTTTAGGTTGCGATTCACAAAAAGGGTATCCGTGAAAGTCTATAAGCATTTAGTCTTAATATTCAACGGATCATTTACAGCTGCTTACAAGAAGGCAGAACCGCGCTTTGCCCACTGACTTTCCAAGCAAAACGCCTTTATAGGCTCCTCATATAAAACCCGTTGCAAGGTCCAGAAAGGTCCGAGAACCAGTGTTAACAGGAACCTCGCCCTAAAAAATTAAAGATTTAGAGGCGCCCCGAATGCTTAACGCTTTTAATTAGTTGCACAACGTCAACATTGTTCCAGCCCTTATTTTTGGCTATTTTTTGGTGCGGTCTTAGCCTCACGCCAAAATTGCCGCAGTGGGGACAAATGGTTACCAGCCTCTTCTCTGTCTGTTTGTATATGATCTCAGACTTGTGAATCCACTTTCTGCATGAGGCACACCAGCCGAACATCGCGTAAGGCGAGAAACCAGCCTGTGTAAGCTTACTCAAAGTAAGTTTTTCAGTGCTTTGTTCAATTTTTCGAGCCAAATTTAATCACCATCAGTAATACCCAATTACACGTCCAAACCATATAAACTTTGTGAGCAGCACTTTGACACACGGACAATTTTTTTTTGTCTCATCCAATTGACACAACTTTGTGTTAACGAAAGTTTTCCAACACGGGTACGTAAAGCGGACCAAAGTGTTCTTGTTTTTGTACACGGGTTTTTCATATAAGGCCGATTCCAAGAGCGCCTCAATGAACCGTTTCAATCAAACGCAGCACTTCACCCAAATTTTCCACGACGTAGTCCGCTTTCATAGTTTCACCCCAGTCTCTGCGAGACACTAGCACAGCCTTCATCCCCGCCAACTTCGAACCCTTGACATCGGTGTAAGGTTTATCGCCCACAAAGACTGTTTGGCTTGGCTCCACGCCCAGTTTTTCGGCGCACAGTCTGAATGGATAGGGATCGGGCTTGGTTCTTTTAGTATCCTCTCCAGACACCACTACCACTTCGAGCAAATCTATCACAGGGGAAAAGGAAAGCCTCCACCTTTTGATGCCTGGCCAACCGTCCGTATCAGTGACCATTCCAAGTAGGTATCCGCGGACTTTTAGGTCTTGGAGAAGCGGGATCGCGTCAGGAAAAGGAACCGTGGTGCGCTTGAAAGAGTTCCAGTAAGCCATAGTAGCACGTAGCGCAAGCGTTTTGGAAACTTCAAATCCGCGACTTCTACCGATTTCGTACCACCAGATGGCCCTATCATACACCGTGTTTCTGTTCATTTCTTCGGAGACGCGTTTGATTTCAGAAATTAGCTCATCAGGAACTACAGACCCATTAAGTTCAGACGCCAACACTTTTGCCACGCGCCTAAACGCTTCGTCTTTTGCCATGGAAGTGTCCGCAAGCGTATCATCGTAGTCAAAGACCACGGCCTTAATCTGGCCATCCATATAACCCGCTATCTGCTAGTCCGCCCAGCTATTTAGGAATGAGCCTGTCGCCGTGTGAGACTCCGTGGTACGGAGGGTTTCGTGCTGGTTTCAACGCATGGTTTTGGTCGGTGGGTTTAAGTGTGTCAAGTACATTTGGTCAAGCCTAAAGAGGTGTTCCAGCTTAATAGTAGTGTTCGACGTCGAAGGTGTTCTTGTGGACGGCGAATTGCTGCCTAGTCTGGCAAAGCTTGTAAACAAAGAAGAAGAAGTGAGAAGAGTGACTCTTGCGGGAATCAGAGGCGAAATAAACTGGGAAGAAGGCTTACAGCAAAGACTCAACCTCCTTAAAGGACTCAAGCGCAGCGACTGTTTAAAGGTCGCTCAAAGCCTACCCTTAATGAGGGGAGGTAAAAGGATGGTCGACTCACTTAGGAAAATGAAGTCCATTTTGGTGGGTGTCTCAGGGGGGTTTTCGATACTCACCGAAAGAGTTAAAGCCGAACTCGGACTGGACCATGTATTCTCAAACGAACTGGTTTTCCACTGCGACGAATTGATAGGCTATGGGCTACTGGTCAATTCTAATAAAACGCTGATTTTACAAACAGCCTTCGGAGACTTGTTAAAACGGAAAGCAAAAATTGCGGTTGTAGACGGAGCCAACGATTTGGACCTTTTCAAAATAGCCGACCTTAAAATAGCCTTCAACGCGCAGCCAGTGGTCAAAGAGAAAGCTGATGTAATCATAGACGAGAAAAATCTATTGGAAGTATCAAAAACCATCGCCGAGTACGTCGAATCGAACAGGCTCAAAAAGGAGCTGTGATTCATAATCCGCTGTGAACCGCGAGGCGCTTGGGTCAACACAATATTGGTGGTCGCCTTACTATGCGGTGTTGGTGCTCGTGGTCTATGAAAGCAATCTTTATTCTGGATTGAGCGCAACCATCACCGCAGTTGGTGACCTCTTTTGTGGCAATCACAAGATAAAATTCAACGGGAATACATATAGTGTTCGGACGTGTTTCCCGAGCCACTCAATCTTTCGGCGTCATCAAACCCTGTCACACCCCACTGAACTTGTGAGGATGCTCGGAATCACACGGGACTTTACTGGAAACCAGAGGGCTGTTCGATGGGTTGGAAAAGCCATCTTTCTCTTGGCATGTTAAGCGGAGCCGAACTCGTCTCGTCGTCTGAAACCAAGCTTAAGCCACGAATTATTGCGACCGGGGTCTGCTCCTGCGCTTGTCCTATTACCAATTCAGATGCGCTGGCCAATTCGTCCGCTACGGCTATTTGCTTTATTCTCAACACGTATCCCTTCATGTCGGGCGTTCCCCTGTAATCGTGAAACGGTTTTACCCCGCTGAGCCCTATGGCCACGTTTATTTGTCCATCCCGAAGAGTCCGGCCATGTGTGTCGGAAATTATGACACCAACATTTTTCCCACATTTCTCTCTGATATACGCTCTTAGTTTGCGAGCCGATAGATCGGGATCGTCGGGAAGGAGCAAAACACTTTCTCCTCTTCCATCAACGTTGGAAACGTCTATGCCAGCGTTGGCACAGGTTATACCGTGCTTGGTTGTAACAATCAAGTGACCCTTTCCAACCACTTCGACTCTTTTGGATTCTCTTAAAACCAGCTCGACAAATCTTGGATCCTTTCCACTAATTTTCGATAGGTCAACCGCACGCTGGCTTGGTTTGACACTTTCAAGCCTGACAATTTTGCCCTCAACTTTAGAGATAACTTTTTGAGCGACCACCAAAATGTCGCCGTCCAAGAGCTGCAGATTCAAAGTAGCGATTGCCTTGATAAGTTCGGCGCCCAAGTCGTCTCCTTGTTTGAACTCCGGTAAACCCGTAACCCCTATTACCTCGTATTTTTTAAGCAAGAGACTCATCTCAAAACAGTGCCTAATAAATATAGGCTTTTCATATGAGCGTTGATTTCAACACGACACGGTACGGGCATAGTCTACCCCACGGTTCTTATTCGAAACTCACTTTTACAAAGAAGCCCCAACAAAAGTCGCGTGTCCTATGCAAACGCTGGGAACCCTACGAAAATGGGGGCTCTTCTGTCAAGCATAAGGCTAACACTCTGGCCCAAAAAAGCCTGATTGATTCACCTGAACCGCCAAACACGCATTGGACAACCTTTTTAATTGGGTAAAACCAGATTTTTTCGTTCAAAAATGGGGATTGCAATCATAGGTGGAACTGGAGATTTGGGTGAGGGTTTGATCAAACGGCTCAGCCTAAAGAACCAAGTTATAGTTGGTTCCAGGGTTAAGGATAAAGCTCAGACAATAGCCGCCCAGCTCAGTAGACAGGTTGAGGAAGTCACGGGCGTAAAGCCCGACTTGCAGGGCGACGAGAACGCCAAAGCTGTGAGTCAAGCAGAAATTTCCATTCTGGCCGTTCCTCACGAATACGCTGTTCAAACGGTTCAAGGACTGGCCGAAAGCTTTAGACGGGATTCTGTATTGATCACACCTGTGGTCCCCATGGTTAAAGTTCAGAATTGTTTTCAATACTCTCCTCCCACTTCAATGGGTTTTAAAAGTATGGCTCAGCAGATAGCAAAGCTTGTCAGCGTACCAGTTGTAGCCGCTTTCCACAGTCTACCAGCAAAAAAACTGGCCGACCTTTCAGTAGAACTGGAACTCGACGTTCCCATCTGCGGAGACTCCCAACGTGCTCTTGAGAAGACGATGGATTTGATCCAAGGCGTCCCCAACCTCAGACCGCTGATAGTTGGGGGTCTTGAAACAGCGTATATGGTTGAGTCTCTGACACCGCTGATACTCAACGTAGCAATGAAGAATAAAATGCGTAATCTGTCACTCAAGTTTGTGTGAACCCAAGTTGAGTAGAGACGCCGCGTTGATGGTTTCAACCGCGATCAGCCTCATCATCATGTTTTTGACATACGCCTTGGTTGGCTTTATGGCGGTGCCCAACAGTTCCGTTGTCAGGTACACATTTAACGATTCGAACACAACACACGTTAACAATTCATACGTGATAAACCTGAGCGCGCCAGGGGGAATCTATCAAGTCGATGCTTGGTTTCAGCCGACAACAAACTTTAGCGTCGCCGGATACGGCTTCAATGACACCGACAACGACACGGCAAACATCTCATTTGGACCATCGCCGGAAAGAGAACCCTTTGTACCACAGCTCAATAAAAGCCTGAGCCTTCAACTTACTCCCGTTGGTCCGCAGCAGAAAGAAGAAATATTCGCCGACGCTTTCTACTATTCACAGGGTTACCACGCAGACTTTGACACGTTTATGGGTTACACCCTCCTTTTCGTGGTTGTAACATACTTTTTGTCGAAAATTTTTTTGAGCCTCAACAAAGACGATGAACGAAAAGCTCAGTTCAGCAGTAAATATGCGGACACCGCTTTGAGCCATCGTTGAAGGCTAAAGCCGAAGGGCTGGGCAGGCACCGACACACACATGCCTACAAACGCTAAAAGCGAGTGGGTGGTCGTGTGTATGACTCAAAGGCTAGGACTCGTGAGAAATCACGAGACCAAATTTGAATCCAGACAATTCATGTCCACTTCGATGCCAACAAAGGACGAGCAACCTTTATTTCGTAGAACCCATTATTGGCTTCGGGGTCATAGCTAAAGCTTAGATCGGTGTTTGTTCCAAAGTGATCTGGAGAATTAAACCAAAGAAAGATGAGTCGCAGCCAGAACCTACCAAGGAGAGCAAAGAGTGGGAAATAGGTGGCCACAAGGTCGCCCTTTTAAGGGAGAAAGGTGGCGAGTACAGCACTGAGTACCACTTTTCAATAAAGTCACCTTTGACCAACAGCAAAAACAACAAGGCGCAAAACAGATTTTCAAAATTGAAGGCTTCAAAGACTTCAAAAGATCCCTTGTCTACTTCGACGAACGCAGACGAGAAAAATGCGTATCTGAGGGACAATCAAACTGGTCCAATCGGTGAAAACCCTACGTTCAACAATACATCGGTTGAGGAGCCGAACAGTTTGGAGCGAACAATAGCAAACCTACGTGGAGATACTGCAGCCTCGGATGAATGGACCGTTTCTTTTCCTCTTGAGCAAAACGGGGACGGAACAACCTATAGACTCCATGTCCAATACTCCAAGCTGGACGCCTTGACGGGTGAAGCTTTGGTTGGAATAAACGCAATTCTGTACGGGTCTAATCGCGTGACAATCGTTGACGAATTGGTCAAGACAAGCTTAGAAGAACGAAAACACAAGAGGTTATTGGAGAGAGCAGTGGAACTGGCTGAACTCGAAGCTCAAAAGCTAGAAAAAGCCAAGGCGCAATAGCCAAACCGTAAAATTTGATTGCTGCCAAGCCTTCAAGCCTCCAAGCCTTACGCGCATCCCAATTTTTCCGCGAATCGAGCTCAACCGTTGACACTCTATTGGCTCGTCTAACAAGGGTTTAAACCCTGCTTTGAACACGTCAAGAAAACCGATATACCTTTCTATGGACAAAGCGAATAGGGTTTATCCATGGTTAAAAGCACTGGATACGTTTACCTGTTGGGCGTGGTCGCAACAATAAATCTCATAAATTACTTATCATACGCGTTTTTAACGAGTCTGGCGACCAACCCGACTTTTTTGTTGTTTATAACCATCGCTCTCTATATTCCATTCGTGGCTCTCGCGCTTTATCTAAGGGGAGAAAACATAGCCGCAGAGATTTTGAACAATCCGTATTTTTCCCTTACAAGGACATGGGGTTACGTAGGAGTTTCCTTGATGCTTGGCTCGCTGATTGGAGCGATTGCGTTGCTGAGCGTTGCAGGCGTTCAAGGCGCCAACCCACTTGATTACTTTAAGTACACGGCGAATCCAAACATCGTTGTTTCAAAAAATGAGGCGGTTAGCATGGCGTTCGCAAGCCTGCTTGTAGTGGGTCCATCTGAAGAACTAATATTTCGAGGATTGCTTTACGGCGCTTTACTGGACTCAAACAAATGGCGTAATTGGAAAAGACTCAATTTTATCCAAGCCTTGGGCTTTGGATTATCACATCTGTACTACCTTTTTTTCCTCGGGTTGGGTTCACTCGTCGTAATATCCGCGATAGCGGGCATGGGCTATGGATTGGGTTGGGCGTATTATCGTTCTGGAGGAGGGTTGACTGGCCCTATTGTCGTTCACGGAGTCTGGGATGCTTCGGCGTTCCTTACTCTTTACTCAGGAACTCTTGTGCTGGGTTCAACAGGCAGGGTGATCATTTTCGTATTGATGTTCATTTCAGCGTTGTATTTGGTGTCGACCAAGCGGGTCCGGCAAAGGCCTTCGACCCATCCGGAGGGCTCAGGTTTTTGACCGGAAATATTTTAACTCGTTTGCGAGTCTGATGTGGACCTCATTAGGCTTCAGCAGACCAACGTCGGTTACGAACAGGTCTACAAATGAGTTGGGGACAGCCTCGAACAAGGGCGCCATATCCCGCTTTCCTTTTTTACTTACCAAGTGAACCCGAACATTGTTGGAGGCTGGGTTTGATTCAACTTTCCACTTCGTTGTCAAAGAATAAACCTTTTTACCGTTTAACCGAAAAAGTTGGGCCACAGATCTTGTCCCAAGCTTGTTCACAAAAGCGGTTTTGCCAATTGAATCCGAGCCGCTGACAAAACAGTCCGTTGTTTCGCTCATGTTGTAAGCGTCTAGGTCGGCAACCAAGTAGGCGTCAACTCCGGAACGCATCAAATGTTTAAAGAGTATGGCACCCTCGCCTCCTGGTCTCGATTCCAAAACATAGACTTTATCAAGTGGATTTCTGGCGTCACACAAAAAAGACCTTATCTGCTCGCTGTTGCTCAGCGTCAAAACATTGCTCCCTGGTCTCAGCAGAGACAAGCCGTGTTCAACACTGCTCACAATGGAATGGTGCAAGTCTTCGATTAAAGCGTCGCACGCTTCCAGAGGAGTGAGCCCCCGTTCCAAAAGCTTTGAGCCGGACTCTCCAACGTTTTTTAACACCGACATTTCGGGTCTACAAACACTCATCAAACGGAACGCTTCCTCTGCTGCGTCAATTCTTCCGCGTACGATGAGCTTGATTGTTCTGAGAGCTTCCAAAGCCAAAGTCGAAGAACCCTTTTCTTTGTCTGTTAAAACACGTCTTAAAGAACCGAGCCTAACAGTCAACAAGACTCATCCGTTTATCTCGCCTTTCAGACTTAAACCCAACGCGGTCGTTGCGGTAAGCTTTATACTCGGTCTCGTGTTTGGCGCTTGTTGAGGCAAAATGCTCGCAGAGGATATTGCCGAATACTGCGTTTCACTGAATTATAAAAACCTACCCGAGAAAGTTGTAAAGGAAACCAAGCGGAGAATAGTTGACACACTGGGCGTGTCTTTCGCGGCATTGGAGGCGACACCCGTAAGAGTGGCTCGTGACGTGGCCTCATACTCCACCTCTCGTTATGGAGCAACCGTTTTGGGTTCATGGATCAAAGCGCCTCTACAAGAGGCAGCTTTCGCAAACGGTTGCGCGGCCAGATACTTGGATTTCAATGATACATATCTATCGAAGGAAGCCATGCACCCAAGCGACAATATTCCGGCTGTCATAGCCGCCGCCGAAGCTGAGAAAAAAAGTGGCAGAGACATCATCTTGGGAACGGTGGCTGCCTACGACGTTGCGTGTCGGCTGGCCGACGCGTCAAGCATCAGAGACAAAGGCTGGGACCACGTTACCTATATAGCCATATCCGCCGCCGTGGGAGCATGCAAAGCCATGGGTTTGAACAAGGATCAAACCACGCAAGCAATCAATTTGGCGGCGACGCCCAACGTGGCTTTGCGGCAAACAAGAGCGGGAGAGTTGTCCATGTGGAAGGGATGCGCCGCAGCCAACGCCGCAAGAAACGGGTTGTTTTCAGCGGTACTTGCTAAGCACGGAATGACGGGTCCCGCTCCAGTATTCGAAGGCGAAATGGGTTTCTTTAAACAGGTCTCAGGCGAGTTCAGCTTAAACTTCAAAGCCGGCGAACACAAACTGTTGGAGACCCACATTAAATACCACCCAGTGGAGTACCACGCAATGAGCGCGGTCGACGCGGCGGTCAAACTCTGTGAAAAAATTAACAAGAACGAAATCGCAGAGGTCAGAATAGACACGTTTACTGTGGCTTGGAAGATAATAGCTAAGGATCCGGAGAAATGGTCTCCCAAGACCAAAGAAACCGCTGACCATAGTTTACCCTTTATAGTTTGCACCGCGCTTTTGGACGGCTCGGTTTGGCTGGACAGCTACTTGGACTGGAAAATCCAAGACGAAAAGGTTGCACGGCTACTGAAAGCAACCAAGGTGAACGTGGACCCAGATTTCGACAGGCTTTACCCCGAGTCAACGCCCAACAGGGTCACGGTTATCACGCTCAACGGCTCCAAGTTCACCGAAGAAGTAAGGTACCCAGTGGGCCATTATAAGAACCCTTTAACTGACGAACAGGTCGAATCCAAGTATTTGAAGTTGGGCGGGCCCAAAGACTCTTTACTCTTACTGCAGGAAATTGAGAGGTATAAGGTTGAGGACGTAATCAAAGCTTTGAAGTGAACCCGATGGATACAAGGAGCGGAATGAATACCACAAGTCCCCCCGCCAAGCTAAAAAGAGCCCTCGCTCAGAAACACATAGTTGTGGCGCCTGGGGTTTTCAACGCCATAGTTGCCCAACTGGGCCAAAAATTTGGCTTTAAAGCGCTTTATTTTTCGGGTGGCGGATTCGCGAACTCTATGGGGCTACCCGACCTAGGACTCACAACACTCACAGAAGTTGGTGAAGCCGTTCGAACTATTACGTCGGTCGTAGACGTGCCTTTAATAGTGGATGTGGACACAGGATTCGGCGAGGCGGTGAACGTTGCAAGAACCGTTTCACAAATGGAGAAGGCTGGAGCCGCCGCCATACACCTAGAGGACCAAGTGATGCCCAAGAAATGCGGTCACCTACCCCACAAACAGTTGGTTACCGCAGACGACATGGTGAAAAAGCTTCTGGCCGCGGTTGAAAGCAGAAAGAACGGTCTTCTGCTTGTCGCAAGAACGGATGCGCGCGCCGTAGAAGGACTCGACGCGGCCATTGAACGAGCCCGCCTATACGTCCGAGCTGGTGCGGACATAATTTTTCCTGAAGCGCTTGAAAGTGAGGAAGAATTTCGAGAGTTCGCTAGAAAAGTGAACTCACCTCTTTTGGCAAACATGACCGAATTCGGTAAAACCCCCATGATTGAAACCTCTCAATTCGAGAAAATGGGTTACAAAATAGTGATTTTCCCTATGACCGCTTTCAGAGTAATGCTGAAAGCCGTGGAGGAAACCTTCAGGGAACTCAAAACATCCGGAACACAGAAAAAACTCGTTGCGAAGATGATGTCCAGACAGGAAATATATGAGCTGATTGACTACTACAGAAGCGAAGACTTGGACAAACGTCTAGTCAACAAGGCTCGAAGAATCATGGGTGCGAGTAGTCCTTAATACACCTGTTGATTAAATTCGAACAGAGCAAAGATGTCTCAACAATTGCGTGCTCCCAAGGGTCTCTACGGAGTGGTGGTCACGGATACAAGAATCGCTAAAAGCAGCTCCGACGGTTCACTGGTGTACTCCGGGTATGGCATTCAAGACTTGGCGGAGAATGCGTCGTTCGACGAAGCGGCTTTTCTAATACTTGAAGGAAGACTTCCTCAAAAAAACGAGTTAGCCGAGTTTGAAAACGAGCTAAAGTCACAGGCAAAGGTGCCAGAAGCAGTCTACCAAGTTGTCAGAAATTTATCGCCCACGGCTCATCCAATGGATGTTCTGAGAACCGCTGTCTCCGCTCTGGGAGCGGTCGACGGGCCGAAGGACCAGAGGAACCAGCAGTTATCACTGGCTTCCAAAATGGCTACACTGGTTGCCAACTGTTACCGAATAATGAACGATCAAAAAGTGTTGGAACCAGACACCAGTCTGGGATTCTCCGAAAACCTTCTATATATGATTACTGGCAGGATACCCACAAACTTTGAAGCTTGGGTCTTCGAAAGAGAACTCATGTTCTATTTGGAACACGACCTTAACGCGTCGTCTTTTACGGTGAGAGTAGTAGCCTCCACTGAAGCAGACGTTTACGCTGCTGTAACCGCTGGTCTCGCAGCGTTGAAAGGACCTTTGCATGGCGGCGCAAACGAGAACGCCATGAAAATGCTTCTAGAGATAGCCGACCCCGAAAAAGCCGAGCGAACTGTGGATGAGATGTTAAAGAGAGGCGAAAAGGTTCCGGGTTTCGGACACAGGGTCTATAAAAAGGTTGACCCACGCGCTCAACTCAGCAAAAAGCTACTTGAGCGTTTACTTTCACAGGAAGCCAAAGACAACAAACTTCTGAAACTGTGCGAAAAAGTTGAGTCCACGATGTGGGAAAGAAAGAAGCTTCCAGCCAACCTAGACTTTTATGCTGCTCCAGTGTTCTATACTTTGGGAATACCCATACAGCTTTATACACCAATATTCGCATCAAGTAGGGTTTTTGGTTGGATATCACACTACAACGAACAGCTCCGCGACAACAAAATAATTCGACCGGACGCCGAATACGTAGGACCCAAAGACCTAAAATACGTGCCAATCACGGAGAGATGAATGAAGAGGGCTCTGTCTAGGCTTTGATTCGAAGCAACACAAAACTCTCGGTCCTCCGTCTCAACACAAAAATTTGAAAAAATAAATGCAGATCCCAAAGGTTGGGTACTTTGGGCGCTTTGGAAAGACATGGCGCATTCGGAGCTCAACACTCACAACTCAAAAGAGAAAACTGAAATTTGGCGGAAGCTAAACGCAGTACGCATGACTCAGAAGACAAGGGACTCAAACGCCGAACAAAAATCGCGCTGTGAGAGCCAAGAATCGCGGAAAAGGGTCCACTTGACTTCAAGCTTTGCACTGAAAAGCTGAACCAAAGCGTACGTCCACATGCTGACCCGTCATAAATCAACGGCTTTGAGCGCCTGCTCAAAATCCTCGGTTAGGTCCTCTATGTCTTCGATTCCAACGGAGACCCGTATCAGAGTGTCCGAGATTCCCATGGCGCTTCTAACATTTTGCGGCACCGATGCGTGGGTCATTGAGGCAGGGTGTTCAATCAGCGTTTCAACGCCTCCCAAGCTTTCGCCCACGACAGCCAGCTTCAGCGCTTTCAGAAAGGTTCTAACCCCTTCGTAGCCTCCTTTCAACTCGAAGCTCAACATTCCACCAAAGTCGGACATTTGTTTTTGGGCGACATCGTGATTCGGGTCGCTCGGTAAGCCTGGATAGTTCACCTTTTTGACCTTCGTATTTTGTTGTAAGTAGTTTGCCAGACGCATGGCGTTCTGACAGTGTTCCCGCATCCTCACGTGCAAAGTCTTCAATCCGCGCATCACTAAATAGCAGTCCAAGGGACTAGGTACGGCTCCCACAGCGTTTTGTACAAACTTCAGCTGTGCGTGTAGATCGGCGTCGGAAACGATTACCGCACCACCCACAACGTCACTGTGCCCACTGATATATTTGGTGGTACTATGAATAACTATGTCCGCCCCCAGTTCTAGGGGACGTTGCAGAGCGGGTGAAGCGAAAGTGTTGTCAACCGCAACCTTGGCGTTTACTTCTTTGGCGACTTTTGAGACCTCTTTTATATCCCATACCTCCATAAGTGGATTAGTGGGAGATTCAAGCCAAAATAGCTTGGTTTCAGAACCAATCGTTTTCTTCAGTTTTGAAGTATCCGCCAAATCGACGTAGTCAAAGGTTAATCCGAATTTTTTGAAAACTTTTTCGAAGGCGCGATAGGTCCCCCCATACAAGTCGCTTGACGCAACCACGTGGTCTCCGCTTCTCAAACACGTAAGCACGGCTGTTATGGCACCCATACCCGACGAGTAAGCCGTGCATCCAACGCCGCCTTCGACGAGGTTCAGCGCACGCTCAAGAGCCTCTCTTGTGGGATTCCCAGTCCTTGAATATTCGTAGCCCCTGTGCTTCCCCGGCTCGTCTTGGGCGAACGTTGACGATTAGTACACAGGGGGATTAACCGCTCCGGTTGACTCGTCGAATCTGAAATTTGACTTTACAAACTTAGTGGCGATTCTCATCTATACATCCAACCATATTCAACCAGTTATATGGTTCACATCTAAACCTTTTTGTTTTAACCAGCCAGATTAAAAAGTGTTCATATACTTTAAACCATTGTTCAAAACAAGGCGACCATTTTTTGCACCCAGTCTACCGGCGACTCGACGCCGCCCTCATCTAGGCTTCATCTGAACCATCCGTCATAGGCCCATCTCGCTTGACCAATAGGCGAGCCGTGCGGGAGGTGTCGTTGTCACCAACCACTTCGACCTCGTCTATCAAATCCAAGTCAATGGGTTCGGTTACAGAATCTTCGCCCATTCCCTCGATTTTGTAGTGATGCGCTTCACTTCTTCTCTTTTCAAACGAGACCACAAGTCGAACCCGTTGGGTATACTCATACGACACTAATGCTTGGAGATATTTCCCCTCAAATACCCAGCGACCTCGCTAATGGTTCCACCAGTACCCACACCTGCCACAAAAGCGTTCACCTCCGTCCATTTGGCACCAAATCTTGATCCATGGCCAAATAGTGGGTCTCTGGATTAGCAGAGTTCGCAGACTGATTAGGCATAAAGCTTCCTGTCTCTCATGCCATTCTTTTTGCAACATTATGTAGAAACTGTTTACAGCAACATCCGACTTACACACAACCACTTCCAAGGGCTTTCAGAGCGACTATTTTCTCGGGAACCACCTTGTCCAGCACCGTAAAAACAGCTTTGTAACTCAACACAGTAGCTACCATAGCCAGTGCCAAACCAGTGTTACCCAAAGTGGGTTCAACGATTGTTATGGTAGGCTTTAGCAAACAACGTCCACTAATCCTTTCCACCATGTGCAAAGCTTTTCTGTCTACAACGTTACCGCTTGGATTATAGAACCCTACAAAAATATTTTAGCCTTGGGTCCGCTGAGAGATTGTTGAGCTTAACGATTAGGAGTGGTTCCCGCAGACCCAAACGGTGAGGCGTGGATTCTCATGTGGCCGCAAAGGTTACCACACATGATAAGCCTCTCTATGTATAAGTTTCAAAGGTATTATTCACAAATATTTGCAGACTGGCAGAGGCACACCGAGACTTTTACGAACAAATTGAACCCAATTTGAGACCCCGTGAACAAATATGGAAACTTGCTTGACACCTTTAAAGCTGAACAAGACCCTGTATTTCCGCGTGTTTGATTCGGTGTCGACGTCCGCGTTCTACGAGCAACGGGTAAAACCACAAAGGGTTTTAACACAGGATATACTTGGGACAGCAAATGATTTTTCAGTGTCGAACGGGTTAAGAAAAGATTATGTTGGAGCGCGACACCCCATTGTATGGTTACTGAGAAGGTCATAAAAACCGATGAGTACATCGATTTTGTGAAAACGGTCTATGCTGAAATGATTCCTTTAAAAGGCGTTGGTCCTGTTAATGGAGGCGAAGGCGAACTCGATAAATGCGTTTACTTAGAAAACCTAGTGAAACAAACTGGCTTTCGAGTTATTAAGAGAATGGATGCAAAGGATCAAAGAGCCAAGGGTGGCGTTAGGCCGAACCTTGTCGCCAAACTCTATGGAAACAAGAGGAGGACTCTGTGGGTAATCGGACACATGGATGTTGTGCCACCAGGCGACCAGTCTCTTTGGAGCCACCAACCGTTTGAAGCAACTTTCGTAGACGATAAAGTATACGGCAGAGGCACCGAAGACGATGGACAAGGGGTGGTATTGCCCATCATTGTAGCCAAAGCACTTCTGGACCAAGAAATCGAAACGAACATGGACTTGGGTGCGGTATTCGTGTCCGACGAAGAGACGGGTAGCAAATACGGGGCTCAGCACTTATTATCGCAGGACGTGTTCAGCAAGGAGGACTGGGTACTCGTACCCGACGCGGGCAACGGCGACGGTTCGCTGGTGGAGGTCGCGGAGAAGGGATCACTGTGGTTCAAAGTCGAGGTGATAGGGAGACAGACACATGCGAGCACACCCGAGAAGGGTGTGAACGCAAACAGAATGGGCATGCGGCTCGCCTTGGAACTAGACGAATTCCTGCACAGCAAATACAGCACCAAAGACGAATTATTCGAGCCACCCGTATCAACATTTGAACCCACAAAGAAAGAAGCGAACGTGGAAAACATAAACACTGTGCCCGGCTCAGATGTGTTCTACTTTGACTGCCGCGTGCTCCCCTGCTACAACCCGAATTCTATTCTTGTGGACGTGAGAAGAATACTCAGAGATTTTTCTGAAAAGAACCGCGTAAAGTGCAATTTGGAAGTGGTGAGCCAAACCGATGCCTCTGCTCCGACGGACCCCAATTCGGAGCTCGCAAAGAAACTGGTTGATTCAATAGAAACACTCAGAAAAATCAGGACAAGACCCACGGGCATAGGCGGAGGAACAGTGGCCAAATATTTTCGCACGGCCGGCATACCCACAGTGGTTTGGATGACATGCGACGACACCGCTCACCAGCCAGACGAATATGTGAAACCTCAAAACATATTGGACGACGCGAAGATCTTGTTAAATATGCTTAGTGCGCAGAGCTCGTAGAAGTGGTTGGTCAACACCGTTTCCTCCTCCCAAAAAAGAGGCGAACAGAGGTGAAAACAATTCGATAGCAGTCTGATTATTTGCGCTACCACACGGCTTCTGCGCCTTTTTCAAAACTCTTGAGGGGTTGGGTTTAGGTATTGTCACAGACGCCCATCAAAAAGCTCGGGCAACCATGGCCCAAAAGTGATACTAGGGGCAAAGCGGCTAGCGGATAAGTGGACGCGTGCGTCCAGTTTTCGGTGGCTGACTAATCCCAGAAGTATCGTGGTTAAGGGTGCAAAAGCTGGTAATAATAAATATCATTTCACATCGTATATTTACCCGCCTCTATCTGCGCGTGTCGATTCACCAAGAATTATGGAGGGGAAATGCAGCGAAAACAAATACTATTCGAGTTGCTTATGCCCCACATGCCTTGACCCCTCCAATGTATACGGCGAGCGGCTTTATCCCCAATATTTCTTCGGTTTTCTCCAATTGGCTGAGGTCTTTTTGCCAGACCACAAAATCAGCGAAACCACCCTTCCTGATTTTCCCTATTCTATCGTCGCCGACGCACTCTGAAGCCAGACTGGTATAGGTTTTCAGGGAGTCCAATACACCGATTTTTTGTTGATGGGCCAAGCATTCAATGTGCCTAAACGGTTTTTTCATCTTTCTTGTCACAGCACCGTAGATTCCAATTTTTGGATCATAGGTGGTCACAGGTGAATCAGAGCCGTTTCCAACCACCACTCCTTGCTCAAAATAGGTTCTCATCGGCAGAAACTTTTGGGCTCTGCGCTCCCCCAAATTCTGAATCAAGGTGTCACCAATAGAGTAAATGAACGATGTCTGTGTCTCCACGCGGACACCAAGTTTCTTCATCCTTCGGATTTGTTCGTCGCTTGGCGCATACACGTGTACCAAGCTAAACTCCGACTTATACGGGAAATCTTGTTTAAGACGCTCTATTTCGTCCAGCGCAGTTTCGATAGCCATATCACCGATGGCGTGTATTGTGATCGCTTTTCCGTGTCGATTGAACTCTTCCAGAATCCTTCTGAAGTCTTGTAGGCTATGTTGTGGGAAACCCCTGTTTTCATCGTCGATTTGATCAAAATCTCTGTTCCACGGCTCACTCATCCAAGCTGTTCTTGCAAAACCGCTGCCGTCGTGATGTATTTTGAAGCCTATAACGCGGAACATGTCGGTATTCGGAAATTCGTTTACCAACGAAACCACCCGGTTCAAGTCGTTAATACTCCAGATAGACACGCACGAGTATATTCTGATTTTGAGTTCATTTCTCTGGGCGAGTATACTCGTCGCCTTGAGGCGAAGCTCTTCGTCGATGTCGTAACCCGCTCCGCCTGGCTCTTTGACCGAGGTCACACCTTCCTCAAGAAGTCTTTCGGAGACGTGTTGAATCGCTCGAACATAGTCGTCAAGCGTGTACTTTGGTTGATGGCTCATAACCAGGTTCTTGGCTTTGAATTCATATAATACACCGTTTGGTTCACCGTTTTCATAGCGACCAATCCTGCTACCAACAGGGTCGGGGGTGTCCCGGTTTATCCCGCTGAGACGCAGGGCCTCGGAATTCACTACGGCGTAGTGACCACTTCTCTGGTGCACTATTATGGGTGTATCCGCAGAAGCCTCGTCCAATTCGTGTCTGTGTGGCAGTCGCTTTTCTTCCAGTTCATACTCATTCAAGTTGTATCCAACCAACCACTGAGCGGACCGCCAACTGTCCGCTTTTTCTTTCAACTTTGACACGACATCCGAAATGCTCTTTGAACCGTCAAGGTCAACCCCGTATAGCATCCACAAACCCGTCAGGGCCAGATGCAGATGTGTGTCAATGAGCCCAGGAGTGATTAGTTTGCCGCCCGCATCGATTACGTCTGCCCCCAAATACCATTCGGACTTTGGATTTCTTCCAACGTCGATGATTCTACCTTTGTCCATCACCATGCAAGAACAAACGGGGTTTGAATCATCCATGGTCAAAATCTTTGCATCAACAACCACTGTTTTCCTCATTTAGATCCAGCCAAGCTGAAAAAGCGTTGGACCATATTAAGAATTGGTTACAGCAACGATCTTGCGAAATGGCTTCAAACGCGGAATTGCGGTGCCTCCAAAGAAGCGTTCGCAGCGTCGGGTGAACAGAGCCCTGTCGACAAACAAAGAGGTACTCATAAAGCAAATGCTTTGGGAGCAAAAATTGGAAGCAGGCTCAACTCAACGTACATCGACAGAAACACAGCCACTAAATTGTTGCCCAAAGTATTGCAGAACAGTGACCCCTGCAGTCGGGGGACGCGAATCACCTTGGTCGACCCTGAATGATGTCTTAAACGCATTGGATCAATGTTCTTCTGCGTTGTTGCCTCAACTGCAATGCAAACCTAACAGTGAAGCCATGCGACCTGCAAGATCCGCTTGAGCAACCCGAGAGGGGAACCAAGTCGACTGATTTGGGGCTGTGGTCTGAACGACCCGCTCAAAAAGGAAGCCGGTCTATCAGCTCGGCGCCGTCGTGCGTAACAAGTGCATCCACCTCGATTCTGCAACCGGTTACGTTGGGAACGTATACGCCGGGTTCAATCGTGAACACTGTGCCGACGTCCAATGTGTGGTTGAATCCCTCCTCAACCACGGGTTTTTCGTGGACACTAAGGCCCAAGCCGTGACCTATTCTGTGGGCCGGTTGGGGTAAACCCCATTTGGAGAGCACCGACCTAGCTGCTCTGGCCACTTCTTCTACGTTCACCCCAGGTCTTACTCTTTCAACCGCGTGGCTCACAGATTCTCTGACAGCTTTTATGTATGACAAGTGTTCCTGCGGCGGTGAGCCAACAACAAATGTGCGTGTGATATCAGAATTGTATCCCGCGACTCTTGCACCCAAATCAACCACTAGTAAGCCGCTCCCCTGAATCCTTGTGGAATCGGGTGAATGATGAGGCACAGAAGCGTTTTGTGCGTACTGAACAGACACAAACGCTTTGGCTCCGCCGTGTTTTTCCATGGTAAACGTAGCCTCGGCAGCCAACTCCGCCTCAGTTAAGCCATCGTTCAAAAGCGTCCCTATCCTTTCTATGGCCATGGACGCCAACTCGGCGGCTCTTCGAATATTGGCGATTTCTTCCGGCAATTTTGTGATACGCATGGACGCTATCTTTTCTCCGAAGGGAACCAGCTCAACGCCCAGCTTTTGCAGTTGTTCATATACCTCAAGTGTGAGTTCGGATTGATCCACGCCCAGTTTCTTACCCCGCAGGTTCTTCTCATCTATTACTTGACCGAGTTGCTTGGCGGCTGCTGAAAGCGGGATAGTGGTGCACCCGCGAACATCTTTTATTGTTGAGAAGGTTCTTGCTCTGCTCTCTTCAAACTCTTTGACGATTAGAACAGGCTCTGAGTCTGTTGGGACAATGACGCCCGAATCTTCAAGTCCCTGCACACCCGTCAGATACCGTAGCGTTACATTTTCGTGAGCCTTGTTTGTTTGAAAATGGATGAATCCCTTAAGACCCTGTTCTTCGAGACTGGCTCTAAGCTTGTCCAGAATAGTCACGCGTGTTTCATTCAATGGATCCTCGCCTTTAACGCTTCGATTTCGTCTCTGAGCCTACGGTTTTCTTGGCTGAGCTGTTCACATTGCTCTCTCAGCTGCTTTATTTGGTCTGTGAGCACATTGCTCAGTTTTCGCTTGGTTTCGAGGGCCGACCTTATCACCCGTCCATTGCGTTCAGTAGCAAGGACGGATTCGATTGCGGGAATGAATCTTGGGTCCCCGCTTTTCTTCATGGCCTCCATGGCACTTATTTTTACGACGAAGTCCTCGTCTTTGAGCAGTTGGTTGAGTCTGTCCCGTACAGATTCATCTTGTGTGTAAGAGCCCAGAGCCAACGTCGCTGCTCTTCTGATTAAGTCGTAGACCTTTGGGCCAGTGTGTTCAACGATGATGGGCACACATTTGTCGAGTTTCAACTCTCCCATTCCCATCACGGCGTTCACAGCGATTACTTCGTTGTGCGAAGGAAACTTCATGGCGCTAAGAAGAAGATCAAATGCTTCCGGCTTCCTAGTCTCTCCCAAACTGTTAGCAGCGGCGGCTCTAACATAATAGCTTCGGTCCTCTTTGAGTATACGGCTCAGAGCCCCGAACGCCTCTTCGTCTCTGAATCCGCCCAATGCTTGAGCAACTGCGCGACGAACCTTTGGGTGCCGATGATGGATTCCCTTTAAAAGGTGAGCCAGCGCCTGTTTGGTACCTATTTTCTTCAGAGTCAAGGCGGCTTCGGCGGATAATCCCCAAAAATTGTTTGAAACCAAGAGCTCTCCAAGGACTTCAAGCATTTTGGGCGAAGAAGTCTTCGCCATCTCTCTAACTGCGAGTACTCTACAATACAAATGCGCATCACTCTTTGCCTTTGCGATGATTGATGATTCGTCTTCTTCTATTTGTAACTGCCCAACCGTGGACAGGTCTGGGTCAACGCACACATAGTCGGGTTTCACGTCGCACCACAAATAGAACGTCTGCTCTCTTTCATTAATAGAAACACGTCTGGAAAACGAATTGTTCTTGGTGTGAACACAAATATTCAGGGTGAGTCTGAACGGCTTTAAGTCCTGGCTCTGCTTGAACGTGAGTTTGATCATTTTATCGACAGCCTCATACTGATAGCTCACCTTCAGCTGTGGATGCCCGGAGCTGTACACCCATTGGTCAAAAAACCACTCCAAGTTTTTACCCGTTACGTCTTCAAATGACCTACGCAGATCATCTGTCTCGGCGTTTGAAAATTTAAAACGTTCAAGATAGTGTTGAATCGCCGACTTAAAGTTTTGTTCACCCACAAGATTCATAAGAGAGTTGAGCACCAGCGAACCCTTCTCATAGGAGTGCCTGTCGAAGACGTCCTCGGGATTAGCATAGAACTTCGTGGAAATCGGCCTAATGTAACGCTTAGCAGACTCGTCAAGGTAACTGTCCAATTTGGAAACCAAATCGTAGTAGAATTCGTCCGCACCCAAGTTGTGTCGGAAATATAGGGACTGGAAGAAAGTGGCGAAGCTTTCGTTCAACCATATATGGGACCAATCCTTACAGGTGACCAAGTCGCCAAACCACTGATGAGCCAATTCATGGGAGACCAAGCCGTCACTGCTGAAATCCATTTGTTCGTGCGCAACTTCATCGTGTAAAGTCCGCTCTGTGTGAGTGGTCGCCGAAGTGTTCTCCATCCCTCCTACAACAAAATCGGTAACACAGGTTTGACTATACTTTTTATAAGGATACCGTACACCGGTGAACTCCTCGAAGAACTTCATCATGTCGGGTGTCTTCGAAAAGCTTCTGTCAATGTCACCCCCTCTCCCCTTTGGGACGAAGTACATAAGGGGAATCCCGTCGTAATTCTCGACTTTGCTGTCGAATTCGCCTGCGCAAAAGGCGATAAGATAAGTGGAATGCGGTTGGTCCATTAACCAATGATACTTCTTTTTCCCAGCAAGTTGAACGGTTTCGATTAGCACCCCGTTGGAAACGACCATCTGCGTTTCGGGGACGGTTATTATGAGTTCGGAGGTGCACTTAACATTGGGGTAGTCGTATATTGGTAGCCAATACCTGTTGTCCTGGCTTTCCCCTTGGGTCCAAGCCTGATAAGGCTTTGTCGGATGATCTTCGTCTGGTCCCAGTATAAAGAGACCCTGTTTTGGTTTGACCACAGAATAGTTCACGGCTAAGTTGAACTCACTTACGCCCTCGGGAACCCTGACGCTCAGCTTTTTACCATCATAAGAATAATCAGCACTGGCGCCGTCGACGCTCACACTGTTCACCGAAAAGTCGACTGCATCGAGTTCAATCAGTCTTGCCGTGGAATCAATCAAACGCAGACTCAGAACGGCCTCGCCTTTCAGGGATTTCTCCGAATAATCCAGTTCCCCTTCAAATTTCAGGTGTTTTATGGTAAAAGTTTTGTCTCTCGCATAGTTTTCAACGTAGCCTTCAAAAACAAAGTCCTTGCCGAGCCTCGCTATAAGAAATTCTTTTTCTGTGTAACTCAACTGCGCTCAAACAGCGAAATTGTTGATTTACCTTTAAGCTCTTTTGTGCACTCGCTCATCCAGTCGTGTCCGTCTATATGTTAAAAGCCTCAAGGTCGTCTGGTAGAACAGTGTCTTGAAACACCTGCTGGGCCTCGACCTCCTTTTCTGAGGGTGTATCCAAGTGATTGTCAACGTGGGTGATAAAAAGTTTCTTTGCTTTAAGGATTATAGCCGTCTCGGCTGCTTCTGTGGAGGTGCTGTGTCCATATTTCTTGGCTAACTCTCTCTGTTTCCCACTAAAAGTGGCCTCGTGAATCAGGTAATCAACCTTTAAAGACTGCGCGTCCGATGGCTCCCTAGTATCACCCGTGTAAAAGAGTCTGAAACTCGGCGTTTCTACTAGAAAGCCCAAATTTGTTACAACGTGGTCGAGTTTCAGGCTCTCTACACGTTTTCCGTTCACTTCGGCGCGAATGTCTTGAGATTCATATATTTTCAGCTCGAAGTTATTGGGTTCGTCGCTCAGCTTGTTTCCCAAAGCGGCGTATGCGTTCAGCAAAGCGGACAAACCGGGTGGAGAATAAATTTTTAAAGGTCGGTTTCTTTTGGCAACCACCATTGCTACAAGTGTGTCGTAAAGTCCACTTAAATGGTCACTGTGCAGATGCGTAATAAAAATCGCCTCGAGCCGCTCAAGCAAACCCAAATCTTCGAGTCTACCCGCAGCACCCGCGCCGCAGTCAAAAAGCAGGTCTCCCAAAAACACTGAAGACTTGAAACGCGATGAACCCCTAAAGCCTCCAGCACCCGTCCCAAGGAATATTAGACTCGTCACATTTAAACTTGTGTTGAACAAGAATATAACCTCATCCAAAAAGATGTCGAGTGACAAGCTTGGAACTGAGCGGAGTCACACAGCATGCGAAAAGGCTATGAGTCGTGCGGGCATCACTGACTCGTCGATGAAAAAAAAGTTTCTAAAGACCATTCAATCGATTTTTGGCTCTGTTGAACTGAAAACATTCGTAGTGGTCTACGCCGTTCAATACATTACTTTTTGGTTTTTCGCCAACGTACAGATGCCCGCAAGTATTCTGGCTTTGGGTCAAACGAGTCTGACACACAACACGGTGACGCCGCCTCCGCCTTCCTCGCTGCCTCCGAATATACCTTCGAACACTTATCAAGCCGTGGGCGTGATTCTGACCAACGGGGTGCTAATGCACTACGTATTACGAATATTTGAAACCAATACTATAATAATGCTTCTTGAAACGATTCCAGTTCTGGGTACTGTCTACGGCGAGTACATCATGCTCAAACTTGGCTTAGTGGTGAATTACGCCGCCGTTAATTGGAACGCTACGCACAGCCTTCAAATAACGAGTCTGCTTCTGAGCGGCTTATTGCTGAGCAACCCATTCTTCTTCTTGGAAACGGCTGGCCTTGCTTTGGGGTGTTCAGCCGGGTTCACATGCATAATCACAGGCTTCAAACCTCTCAAAAGAAGACTGGGCTGGGTTCTAGTAGCGGTGGCCTCGTCGACGATACTGCTGTTTGTGGCGGCTGTTTTGGAAGCATCTCTGATTCTGGGTTAACCAATTGGGCCCACAGTCAAAGCTTCTGGTTTCAAACTGTGAATCACAGCTTGAATCTTTTGTCCGAACTCTTCCATCTAACACTAAAAGGTATGGACTCTCCCACTCTGTTAAAGAAACCCGCGTTTTGTTCAGAAGAGTAGGGTGGTCCCACTATCAGCAGTATTTTGCCAAAAAAATTCAACAAGTCTTCGTCGGAGGGGCGTATTACCCCAGAAGGATGTGAATGCCCTATGCCTACGGTTTTTGAGTCGGCGACTCCCATAAACGACCAAGTCGAGAAACCGTGTCCCTCAATTCGCTTCATGGGTAACACGCACTCGTTCACCTCGACTTCTCCGGCCTTGTTGAAACCTCCTTTCAGAGCGACTATGGCTTCTCGAGGATAGGCTCCTCTAGCATATGCAAACAGAAATCCAAGCGCTTCCTCATCTATAACCACATTGCTTGGCTTAAAGTCCATTTCCCTATTCTTTCAAATCATTACACCATCGGATTTAACGGTTTCCCGTTCGGTTTGACCCCGGATCACTCAAAATAAAAGAAATTAAGGTGCGCGTGTGAACCACTTCTTTTGAATGATATGGCTTCGCGCTTTCTTTACAATACTTGCTTATCTTTCAGCAAGCAAGGGTTAGGTCTCTCTAAGACTGCTGGACCCTGCCTCCCAAATTGGTATAATGCTCCAAAAACTGGGGATAGCTTTTTCTGAAACATTCGAATCCCGTGACCCTAACGGGGCCCTGTGAACCCGTGGCTGCAACGGCTGCCGCAAGAGCGATTCTGTGGTCTCCGTGCGAATCAACGGTGCCGCCCGCCACGCAGCCCCCCTTAATTCTGATTTGACCCTCCAGATAAGTAGCGTCGACTCCAAGGGATCGAAGCATTTCCAAAGTGGTTGACACTCTATCCGACTCCTTATATTTTAGGCGTTCCAAACCCTTTAACACACTGGTGCCATTCGAATAGGCCGCCAAAACACCCAGTATTGGAGCCAAATCGGGTGACTCCTGCAGGTCGAACTCGGAGGCGTCGAGCATCGAACTAGAAACCCTGAATCCCTTATCACTCGGTTCAACCTTGGCACCCATGTGTTTAAGGTGTTCCAAAAAGATTTTATCCGGTTGAAGTGAGTAAGGGTTCAGGTTGCGAACCAAAACCTCTCCGTTTATCGCTCCAGCTGCCAAAATATAGGCTGCGGACGAATAATCGCCTTCTACATCCACCTCTACAGGCCTCAATTCGCAAGGCTCAATGTGTATCTCTCTTAGATCCGCGCTGAGCTTGGGGGTGGAACCGAACATTTCAAGCACACGCGCGGTCATTCTTATGTAACCAGTGGAAGCAAGTGGGCCAACATGCGATATCCTAACTCCTTCTCGCGCCTTTACGGAACAAATCATTATCGATGAAGTAAACTGTGAACTCACGGACGCATCGAGCACAGTGGAACCGCCACGCAAACCGGTTGGATGAACCAAAAGTGGAGGTGAATTGTTTCCAAGATATTCGATTTTTGCACCCAACTCTCTTAGAGAGTCAACCAAGTAAGACATGGGTCGCCGAAGGAGCTGAGCGCTTCCAGTCAGTTTTTTAAGCCCAGGCGTCACACAGGAAACACCGGTAAATATACGCATAGAAGTGGCTGAGCCGCCAAAGTCTAAAACGTGTGGATCATCGCTCAGAGCTTCAACCCTTAAAACCATTGCGCCGTTACGCTCGAACACGGTCGCGCCCATTGACTCAACAGCTTTTAACGCTTTTTGGGAATCGTCGCACTCCGTATAGCCACGCATAACTGTGTCGCCTTTTGCTAAGGCTGCGCAAGCAACGATTCTCTGAACATAGCTTTTGGATGCTGGAGCTGACACTTCACCCATCAAATGGGATTTCTCAAACATCAAATCCAACTCTACCACTCCCCGGGCCATTGTAGACTTCTGTTACCATCGTTTTTCCCAAACCCGACCATGCATCAACCAAGCTGGCCAAACTGCTCGACGACACCAACGCCGCATAAGCCGGTCCGTTTCCAGTAAGACCCGCCGCAGTCGCTCCATTCCTTAACGCAACAACCGAGGGTTCGCCGGGATAACCCAAAGCTGCGCTATAAACCGAACCGTTCAGGTTTATCGCGTCATGGTAGCGACCCCTTAAAGCAAGCGAGTAAGCCGTGCTTACGTTTTCACGCAGAGAAGAACTGATGCAAGAATTTACGTCTGGCCTCATGTAACCATAAGGAACAAGAAACACCACTTTCTCATCTTTTGCACTGTAACTGCACACAATCCTATCGTTGCGATTGTCGGTGACCTGAACACCACCCAATAAGCACGCAGCAGCGTCGTCCAGAGCTCCGGTATATGTAACACCAGCCCTTCGTGAAGATTCAACGTTTAACATGAGCACTTCATTGCTTGAAAGCTTAACGCCCAAAGCGTCCGCCAAAGCGAGTATCAAGGCGTTGGCGACGGAGCTACTACTTTTCATGCCAACAGAAGCGGGTATCTGAGTGGAGACCTCTGAACTCGCAGCCAATCCTTTGACACCCAAATAATCAAAAACCCGTTCGCACAGGACGCCAACCAAGTCTTTGCGATGAGTAGAGGTGTTCGAGCCCAGCTTTTTCAGGTACACTTTTGCCTTAACTTTTAGGTGGACACCCAAAGCCGCTCCCCGACCAGTTGCAACCGCGTTGACAACAGTCAACGCCCCATGCGATTCTCCCTGTCCCTCCAACTCTGGATGCGCCCAAGGTATTCAGCGACTTCCTCGACATTAGGCTTTTCTCCCAGAAAGATTTTAACGGCTTCCACGCCTTGCCCAGCCAGCAGCTCTAAGCCGCTTACGTAGTTCACGCCGTACTTTTTACACAACTCGAATATTTCGCTGTTATCGGAAGCATAATTGAAATCGATGAAGAGGTTAGCGGTTTTCAGAAGATTCTGCGAAACCAGCTTTACCGCGTTCAGCGGAGTAGCGTTGACCACAACACAAACCCTTTCGGGGGGATCGCTGCAAACCTCGACAAAAGGCATAATTCTTTTGAGTTTCTCAGCTCTCTCAGCCGTTCTGTTGAGCACAAACACTTTCTCCGCTATCTTATCCGGATAACCAAAGGCGTATGCCGCCGCGGCCGCCGCACCACCGGCTCCCAGAATCAGAACCGACTCAGAGAAACCCAGTTTTCCCACAACCTGTTCGCGAACTGATATCCAATCCGTGTTATAACCCTTTAATACACCTTCCTCTTTTACAACGGTGTTGACGGCTCCCAGCTTGGCTGAATCCACGGACAGTCGGTCCAAATGGCTGATTATCGAAGTTTTATACGGCATTGTCACGTTGAAGCCTCTGAAGCTGTCAATGGACTTCACCAGCTCTACAAACGAACCCAACTGATCCGCTTCAAGTTCACATCTGAAGCTCAACACCTGTACACCAATTTTTTTGGCGCAAAAGAAGTGGAGAAAGGGGCTGAGCGAATGACCTACGGGTTTACCCACAACCGCAAGAACCGTCAATTACAGATTAAACCTCGCAATTCTGTTTGCGTTCAAGCGCAGTGTAAATCTCTGTTAGGGTTTGAACGTCTATTTGGCCACTGGCTGTTTCCAAACCCTTTTTCAGCGAGGCGTAGGTCCATTCGGACCCACAAATCGGAGCCATCACCCTTGACAGCAACCCTAATTCACCCATGCAGAAAACTATGTTTGGAAAGTTGACGCTCGATGCGAGTTTCATGGCCACCAAATTGTCTCGAATATTCTCAGCCATAAAAACCATTTTCACCAAGTCGCACCTGTTTCTCCTCAACTCTTCCAAGACGCTGAGTCCTTCCTCAAAGGTTAAGCTACGCGGAAAGTGCTTTGAACGAATCAGTCTTGCGCCTCCGAAAAAACCTGTTGCACCAAGCTCGTCGATAACGGCGGGTGCGTCGACGTACTGTGCTAAATCGGCAAGCACTCTTAGGGCGTCGTGGCCCTGTTTGACTCTCCCAAAGCCTATGAGGGGCTCATCGGAAACCGTCAGAACCAGCGGCTTGGTTAAACGCATCTGATCCATTGCTCTGCGAACCGAGGCCGGATTAGAAGTGAGGGAGTCGAGTCTGACTTCGATAATTGAGGCCGGCGACGCCTCCGCTTCCGCCAACAGATTCTCTACTTCGAACTCCGTTCTGGGCGCAACGGACACGCACACTCTGGGATGCAACAGAATCACTTTTCCAGTATGAACTCATCCACTTTTGCTCCAAAGTGTCTGCCACCTTTGCTCTCCAAATGAACAAGGACCTTGGACCCGGGCTTGAGTTCGGTGACGCTTATGGGCCTAAAGCTTGGAGACACCAGCCTGATAGTTTCGGCCCACTGCAAAAGAACCGAACCAGTTTTATCGTTGGCTTTGGCACGGATAAGAACAAGTGGTCGCCTCTCGATCTTGGCTCTTCCGGCGACGACTTCCCGAGCCGAGCGGCGTGATACCACAAGAACCTTGTCCCCGGATTTCAGCTCAGACAAATAATTGGTGCGATTGCCTCTCTGCAGGATATAGCAGTGCACCGCTCCCGCGTTGACTCTGAACGGCCTAGGTTCGGTATACTCTGTTTTAATGTTTTCGTTGTGAACCAAAAAGAAAAAATCAGAGGTGTTACCAACGAGTAGACCTTCGCCCTCTTCCAGTATCGATGCCGTGTCAACGCACACACGTTCACCCACACCGGCTTGCTCGAGACCCAATATCTCAGCCTCTTCGAGTGTGGGGCTCTCCAAGGATTCGGTAAAGTTCTTGAGCGTTTCAAGGTCGAGTTCGCTTTGAACATCTAGCACTACCCCGTCAACACCTTTTTCCATGATTGTAAAAACGAGTTTGAGTTGCGACACGCTGCTCACAGCGTAAACCTGGGTTCCGTTCAAGTGTAGCTCGGCGATCAGGTTTTCGTAGGGAATAACTGTCCAGTCGGTGGTCTCCACTACGACTATTTTGGCTCCTTTTTGCGACAGCGCCTTGAGTTCTTCTATGTCTTTGCCGCCCGTTACCCTTCTCAGAACCACTGTCTCACCGTCAACAACAACATCGGAGCCCTTTGTAAAATGCATGAACAAGAGGCCATCTCGCTTCTCAGACGGTTCGCTGAAAAAGCGTTTGAAACCCATTTCTACGGCCTTGTTCAGCAGCTCGCGGTCCGCCGGTCTAATGTAAATCGTTTTTGTACTCAAACAAGTTTCACCGCAGATTCAGGCGAGGCGTCCTCAAAGACCACTTGCGCCAAAGCCCTAGTAATCCCCTCTGGATTAACATGTGAAAAGATGTTTCTGCCAAACGTTATCCCCATGGCGCCGGCCCGAATCGCAGATTGAGCGAGACGCAAAACTTCTAGGTCAGAACCCAGCTTGGCGCCGCCAGCCAAAACCACGGGCACCGTGCATCTTTCCACAACTTGCCTGAAATCCTCGGGGTTCTGTGTGTACACCGTCTTTACTATGTCCGCCCCCAGCTCAGCTCCTATACGCGCAGCGTGTGAAACCGTCTCCACGTTAAGATCCTTGATTCTGGGACCTCGGGGGTACATCATAGCTATAAAGGGTATTTCCCACTCGTCGCATTCGTCCGCCACAAACCCCAAATCTTCAAGCATTTCGGGCTCTTCGTCTGCCCCTATGTTTATGTGAATGCTTACAGCATCGACACCAAGCCGAATAGCCTCGCGGACGGAGCTAACCGCCACTTTTCTGTTGGGCGCTGGACCAAGAGAAGTGCTCGCGTTAAGATGCATAATGGTTCCAATCATCGCCGGTTCAGGCAAAGATTTGAACACGCCTTTGTGCGCCAGCACAGCTGAGGCTCCGCCTTTCCTTATGGCCGAAATAGTGCGCCACGGCTGTTCGAGTCCCTGAATGGGGCCGTTGGTTACGCCATGGTCGATTGGCACACAGAGCATCTTCCCGTTTCTGGTTATTCTGGCCAGCCTGTTCTTTTTTCCGCTCACCATTTCAAATCAAACCCTCCACAGCCATCAGCTCAGCCGTCAGAACCGCGCCTCCAGCACCACCGCGCATGGTGTTGTTGCTGACTTCGATGAATTGAACACAGTTGTCGAGTATACCTCGCCTTATCCGACCGATTGTCACAGCCATTCCGGGCACTGAACCGGCTTCTCTGTCGAGTCTTGGTTGAGGTCTGGTCTTGTCCGTGAACACTATCAAAGGTTTTTCGGGTGCAGTGGGCAACCCCAATGTTTGGGGTTTTCCGCGAAACGCACGCATTTCCTCCGTGATCGATTCTTCCGTAACCTCCTCTTTTAGACCAACGTGGAGAGATACAGTGTGACCATTGAGAACGGGCACCCTAGTAGCTGTTACGGCGAAGCTTATTGGATCCGCGTTTCTACCAAGAATTTTATTGGTTTCCGCTGCAATTTTTTCTTCTTCACCCGATATGTAAGGGTAAACATTGTCTATAATATCCAACGAAGGAACTCCTGGGTAACCCGCGCCGGACACAGCCTGCATGGTAGTGGCTACCACATAATTTATGCCGAATGGTTCAAGCGGCTTCAAAGCCAATGTTATTCCCACAGTGGTACAGTTGGGTGTGGCGGCTATGAATCCGTTCCAGCCCCTTTTACGCTGAGTTTCTAGCAAACCAAGCTGTTCAGGATTCACTTCGGGAACTATTAGAGGCACATCCGAATCCATTCTGTGCGGAGCCGCGTCGGTGATCACCTTGAAGTCCGCGGCCGCGAACTCTTCTTCCGTTCTCCTGGCTACTTCGTTTGGCAGCGGCGAGAACACTAGGTCCGCGTCGACAGATTTGGGTTGCGTGGGCTGAACTTCCAAATCCGCCACTTCTGCGGGCAAGTCTTCGGTTTCTTCCCCTGTTCCAATGGCTTCGCAGAGCTTCTTACCCACGGACGTATAACCAGTTACTGAGCGTAGTTTTAGAAACGGGTGACGCGACAACAGTTTCAGGTATTCTTTACCCAACGTGCCAGTAGCACCCAAAACACACACATCTATTTTTTTCATTTTTAATTCACCAAGGTAAAGCTAAGACATTCTTTTGGGTATTTCCCCAAAAGAGCTGGATATTATTTCGGTTGCCTTGACAACGTAGTCTTTGGACACAAACAGTTTAACAGCGTTGCCCAGCGTGTCAAGTCCATAAACGTTTATGTTGTGTGCGTATAATGGTTCGGCGATCCGCGCTATTACTCCAGGCGTGTCTTCCAGTTTGGGTCCTGCAACCGTCAGACAACTCAACCCTCGCTTAACTGCCACCGCTTTGACCAGCCTTTTCTCAACGAGTTTGTGAAGACTGTTCTCATCGACTCTGCTGTTTGTGTAGAACAGGGCTGAGCGAGAGTCCACCGATATGGATATCGGGGTCACCCCCATGTCTCTGAGCAATTCCAGAAGAGATGCGTAAACCAACTCTCCTTTGGGAGCCACAAGTGTAACCATATTGACGTCTGTAGCACTTATCATAGAGGACACCCCATGGGCCTGGTCGTTTTCGATAACCGTGCCGCCTTCAAGCCCTTCTCCGATAGAGGTGATGCGTAGCCTGTAACCATCGACGTATCTCAACGCCTTTTCGTGAACCACTTTGGCCCCACTTTTGGCCAGAGACTGCATTTCTTCCAAGCTTAGGTGATCCAGTTTTTTGACGTTGGCCACGTTCGTAGGATCGGAACTCTGAACCCCTGAAACATCTTTTATCAGAACAACTTCGTCTGCGGCGAGACACTTACCTAGTATGGTGGCTGTGGTGTCACTGCCTCCTCGACCCAGCGTGGTAACCTTGCCGTCCTTACTCAAGCCTATGAATCCACACACAACCGGAACGATTCCAGCCTCAATGAGCGGCACCATTTTTGCAACACAGGCGCCAGCGGTTTCGTCCACAAGTGGCTCTGCGTCCATGTGGACGCTGTCCGTCAAGATGGGCCAATACGGTGTGTCCACGTCGACCAACTCGCAGTTGACACCGCTAGAAGCCAGCGCCAAACAAAACATTCTCGCAGAGGTTCTCTCCCCCATGGACAAAACTTGGTCGAGCAGAACAGGACTCGGGTTCTCGCAGACTTGTCGCGACAAGCTAAGCAGATTGTCCGTTACGCCTTTTAGGGCTGAGACCACTACGACGATGTTGTGGTGCCGCTTAGCAGCGCCGACAAACCTTGCTGCTTCGAGTATGGAGGACGCGTCCGAAAAAACCGACCCGCCAAACTTGAGGACCAATAGCTTCCTCAAGCTTTCCCTCCCCCCAAAACTTTGAAATCAACGCATCCCGTAACGCTGGATTCACAGTGTTTTCCAAACGTAACCACCCGCTTTCTGCGAGTGGAAAACGCGTTCACCCACTTTAAAGCAGTAAACGCGTTCACCTTTTACGGCCATTTGCTTCACTCCTATTTTCACCGTTAAACCCCGTTAATCGGCGGTTACATAAAAAGGTTATTGATGGAATAGAGTCGCTTTGAACCAAGAATTTTTTTGACTGAAGGTAAGAGCTCTGCGCATAGGGGTTGAGCCACCCGAGCCACACATCCTTCAATTCCTTTCCCTCGACCATTGCCTCTACCAATCTTTTGGTGCAGAATCCCGATACAACTGAATTCTGCTCGCGCAGAAAAATTCGTGGACCACGGTAATACGAGCGTTGAACACTGATTTATGTACCTTACTACAACCAGAATGGGTCGTACTCTTGGTAGCCGCTGTGAAACCCAGTTTTCAAATCGTTGACTCGCGACAAGCTACTCGAGGTCACTCTTTCAATAGTTCTAATCCCAAATAAGGTATGCATCCAGCGTAAAACAGTAAAATAATCGCGGGAACAAACCACAAATTGCCAGCCCGATTCAGCCACCAAACATCCAGATTACCGTGTAGAAATAAGGGTAAGTTGTGTGCTACGAGAGGAGACGTCCAAATGTTTCCGTTTACTCCCAGCGCAGTTGTCAAGGCTCCCACACCGTTTTCGAAAACCCCTATTAAATACAGCAGATACATCAGCAGTTTTGAACCGGAACCCTGAAACAAGAATCCCGCAAATATTAGTAAATATGGGATAGAAGGAATAAGAAATCTCGGACCGAAACTTAGGCCGCCCGTTAGGTCCGTCCAAGTGGAGTAGATTAGAAACACACTCAAAAAAAGCGAACCCAAAAAAAGGGTGTCTTTGACAGCTAATTTCTCCTTCGCCTTCAGGAAACCCAAGAAGCCGGTGATCAGAATTGGGGAATACACAAATAATCCTCTGTAAGGTGTGAACAAATTAACGGCCACTCCGTAGGGAAGCGGCGTATTGAATTCGGCGAATATGTTGACGGAACCCTGAAACGCTTGCTCAGAGGTTAAGAAAGGGCTTCCAAAACACGAATAGTTATAGAACCCTATGAAGCCCAACCCCAGAATGAGCGGTGACAAAGCAGCCAACGTTTTTGGCAGCGCTCCGTGGTTCTTGGCCACGGATACCAAAACATAAATTGAAATTATTACTATGAACAGTCCGTCCACGTAGTCCACTGTGAAGGCGGCCCCCATGCTCAAAGCCGCGATGACAAGCGGAGTATAACGCGTGCTGCCACTGTTGGGTTGCTTGACGAATACCACGGAATAGTAAACCGCGGTTATGGTTAGAAAAGCGGAGAGGTCGTGCTGAAAGAAAACGGTAGCAAAAGGCCAAGAAATTGTTGAGAAAGCATACGCATATGCTACGAAAAGAGCGGACGACGAGCTAAGAAAGCGCTTTGCCAGCAGAAAAAGGAAGGCGGCACCCCCACTGTTCACTAAAGCCACGAAGAACTCGGCTAGAAAGGAGGCGTTTCCAAAAACACTGAAACCGCCGTCCAAAACAAAGCCGATGCTCACGAAGGGGAGAGCGAAGATAGAGGTACCAGGAGCCAAAGCGCTGTAATAATGGCCCTTGTATGCGAAAACGTCGACGGAGTTCGGGTTGAATGAGCCAACCGCCCCAAGAACGAAGGAGTGGTGTGTCCATATGGAGTAGTCGAGCTCCAACAGACTCGTCGGGTGGTCCGAAGCGTACAACGTATTAAGAGTGAACAAATAAACTGGTAGAACCGAAAGAAAAATCAGAACCGCTTTGTTATTCAGCCATCCAAACGCTGGTCGACTTCCAAAGGTTTCACGTTGCTTTTGCGTCACGTGTGCATCGCTCAAAAACCCAACCATCTATTTTGTCTGCTCCTTATCCACTCTGCATGATTAATGAATGCCCCAATAGAGGCGTCATGTTCGCTTCAAGAACCAGCCAATTTATACCTTTTGGAGGCTTTGTCAGTCCTGTCTTCCAAAATCACTGTTGTGTCACGGCCAAACGTTGAAACTCAACCAAAAGGGTCATCGTGGATGCTAAGGGACATGTGAACCCAATATTCGATGTAGAAGCCGCCGAGTTTTAGAACCAATTCCACCGCAACGTTGACCCTTTTGAGGCAGGACGTGTCCCCTACACACTCCTGTCCACGCCAATCCCTGCACGCCCCCGCACGCCACGCCGGGCTGTTGTAAGAAGATTCAAGCTATTCCTGTTTTATCAGTTTCAGACCGAAACGTTAAAATACAGTATGACATATGGCATATAGAGTGAGTAAAATGGGTTCCGATTATGCACATCCCGAAGTACTGGTTGAAACATCTTGGGTACAAGAACATCTACAGGATCCGAAGGTAAGAGTGGTCGAGGTGGACTATGACCCGTCCACTAACTATGCACAGGGGCATATTCCTGGCTCCGTGCTTTGGGATTGGAAAAAAGACCTTAACGACCCCGTATCAAGAGACATCCTCAGCGCCAAGCAACTCGAAGACCTCTTGAGTCGTTCAGGAATCTCGAGCGACACAACCATAGTGCTCTACGGTGACTTCAACAATTGGTTCGCAACCTATGCCTTTTGGGACCTGAAATATTACCAAGTTGAAAACGTCAAAGTCATGAATGGCGGAAGGAAAAAATGGCTTTTGGAGGACAAGCCAATAACCAAGGATATTCCCACTTACCAGAGGACAACGTATAAGGTGGCTGGCCCAGACGAAACCATAAGAGCCTACATCGACTACGTAAGAAGAGCAATAGCAATGAAAGACAAAGTGTTAGTCGACGTCAGAAGCCCCAAGGAATACTCGGGTGAAATACTGGCTCCCCCTGAATACCCCAACGAAGGCGCGCAGAGAGGAGGGCACATACCTGGTGCGAAAAACATTCCATGGGCCCAAGCCGTGAACGACGCAGACGGAACCTTCAAGTCGAAAGCGGAACTCGAAGCACTCTACAAAGGGAAAGGCGTGACGCCAGATAAAGAGGTCGTAACCTATTGCAGAATAGGCGAGAGGTCATCTCATACATGGTTCGTTCTAAAGTACCTGTTGGGTTATCCAAACGTTAAAAACTACGATGCATCATGGACAGAATGGGGTAACTCTCTGAGAACGCCCATTGAGAAATAAACCAATCACAAATTTTCCAACTTTTTAGAACGATGCTCTTTTATGAGCCAAAGATGACCACTTAGCTAGTAAAGGGCACAAGCCAAAAAATTGTTGGGAAGCTCGCGGAACTTACACAAGCTTTTTCACCAAATAGTGATGCAAGTTGCCTTCGACTCTGACATCCAAAAGCGCATGCCCCGTCTGCTTGGACCAACGAATCATTTCCACGTCAGCTGTCGGTTCGTCCGAGACCACCAACACAATCGTGCCCACAGGAGATTTGGCGAGCGCCTGATTCAACTTTGTAAGTACGGCTGAACATTCGGCGCCTATCTCATACATTTCGTAATCCGGAAAAGCGGTGTAGCAATGAACTCTTAGCTCCCTAATTCTTTCTTGAATCATCTCTTTAGCGGCTCCTATGTCAAGCAACCCAGACATTTCCTGCGAAAGATTTTGAGGCACTATTTTTGCGAACCAACCCACGCCATACGGATCTTCGTTTATCAGCCAAGGTTTCTTCAACAATTCAGTGTTTACTGTGTTTAAGATTCCTGTCAAAGGCGACCTAACAACTTCGAAGTGCTTGGGACCCTCTACAGAGCCCAGACTGTTACCTTTTATAATATGTGAACCAGTTTCCTTAAATGTGACCGATGAGAGCTTACCCGTTAGCCAAGACAGAATTGAAGTGACTCCAACGGTTGCCGCATCGCCTTGGATTTTTACCCAAGTATTGTTCTCAACGTCGTAGAGGGCATCATCAGCAAACAAACAGTGTTCTACCAATATCGTTTTCACGTTAGAGTCCATCTCAGCTCGCTTCAAAAACAATTTTAAGGTTTACTCGTAGTTCAAGACGTCTTCTGGGAAACACTCGTCAAACACTTTGCGGTACCAGCCACCGAGTGAGCGCCCTGTCATGATCCGCGTGTAACTATGCGTTGAGTTTGTGTTCATCTATCAAGCATTACAACGTGTTTGACCTCCAGCTCCGAAAACCCGCTTCTTTCAGCCCAAACATTGATTTTTCGTTGACCACTCGGCCACACGCACAAAATTGTTGAGCGCCCGAATCAGACACTTCTAACAATATAGAAACAAAGGTCCTTGCATCGAGGAGCCGTCTGGAAACCTTTTTTTGTGTGTACCGCGTGAACACCGTTAATAGTAGAGGTGTGAATCATTCAACCTGTGGGACAAAGACACTTTTTGGCGGCTGTAAAAGACCTCGCGGAAAGCTACTCAGAATTCAACGCTTATTGGAATTACCTCTACAAACTCTATTCTGGGAAAGAAGATGATTCGAGTATTAAGGTGCGCTCGGCCCTAATAGCGATGCGGTCCTCTTTTCTGGTCTGCGTCGAGGGATTGTCCCGTTTGAACTCTTTAATGAAAAATCGCCAGCCCTACAGCTCCATTCTACCCGAAGCCATTCTATACTCTTCCAACGCGAAGACGCAAGTTAACATTATTTCAAACGAATACCATTCAATCAAAAAACTTTTGGGAACGGAAACGGACACAACGGAGAAGATATTCGGACAAATGGGGGAAGCGATTGAACTGATTAAGATAAAGTTGGCCTCTCTTGGTTCTGCGTAAAAGAGTCGGCTCTACTTGTGTTTTCGATTATTCTGTCATAAGTCTTAACAACATCTGTTCTGGTTATTATCCCCATTAGTCGACCGCTTTCTTTGGACACCACTGGTAAGCGGCCCACCCCATGGGTCATCATTTTGTTGAGAACGTCAAGCAGAGTATCGTTGGGATAGGTCACCAAAACATTTTTCGTCATCACTTGCTCTAACGGTGTTGTCTTCATCTGTTCCCTTGGAATTTTGATCAGGTCACTCAGAGTAACTATTCCCACAACTTTCTCCGAAGCAACCACGGGTATACCTCTGAAACCCTTGTTCAGCATTGTTTGATACGCGTTTTCCACAGTGTCTTCGGGGGACATCCAGACCACGTTGGTGTTCATAGCATCCACAACTGAAATACGCGTTAGTAGGGGCACGCTGTACTCGCCTGTATGAGCAGGGGATAAAGCCCTGTTCAATACTTGGCTGCGGTAAATTGTGTACTTGGGACCGGTTACATAATACGATATTACGACCGCAACCATTGAGGGAGCCAAAAGCGTAAGGGTGCCCGTCATCTCGCTGACCATAAGAATCACGGCAATGGGAACACGCCCCACTCCTGCGAAAAGTGCCATCATGCCCACAATAACCAGCGGTGCGGGTATAGGTATCCATCCCCGAAGCACATAGTTGACCACCTCCCAAAGCGTGGCCCCCACAAAGCTTCCTATAACAAGTGATGGAGCGAAGACTCCGGCTGAGCCCCCCGAACCCACAGTAACCGAAGTTGCGAATATTTTGAGCAGAACCAGTAACACAAAAGTCACTAAAAGAGGAATGGTAAAGTAGTTTGTTGTGATGGCCCTGAGGTCGCCGTTCACCAAGAATTGAGTGAAACCATAGCCCAATCCTAGCACCTCTGGGAAAAATACACCTATAATTCCGGCTATGGCTGCGCCCACCATTGGTTTAAGGTACCTTGAAAATCTGAAGGATTCAAACAGCCGTTTAAAGTAATAGAAAGAGAATGTATAGAGGCGCCCAACCAATCCGCAAATTAATCCCAGAAGGGCGTATATCAACAAGTTGCGTGGCTGAGTAAAGGTGTAATGGACCGAATTGCCAAATATGGGTGTAAACCCTGTAAAGATCGAGAAAATCACGTATCCAATCGGCGATGCTACAAAAGCTGGTATCAATGCTTCCGCCTCAAAATCTCCTCCGCTATACAGGATTTCTCCGCTTAGAATTGCTCCTCCGAAAGGCGATTTGAAAATGGAACCTATCCCAGCGCCTATGCCCGCCGCAACCGCTATTCTTCTGTCCCTAGCGGGAAGACGAAACATGTCCGCAACAAAGGACCCGAATCCAGCCGCGATCTGAGCAGTCGGTCCTTCTCGGCCACCGCTGCCCCCCGAACCAATTGTGAACGCGGATGCGATGGTTTTAACTATGGGGACACGTCTTCGTATGACACCATCCTTTCTGTGAAAGGCCTCGATTGCAGAGTCCGTTCCGTGACCCTCCGCTTCTGGGGCGAAGCGATAAACCAAGAAGCCAACAATCAGTCCACCAATCGCCGTGGACAAAGGGACGAGAACAAAGTTTGGATGAACGCTGACAGGCGACGGGGGCTCACCGATTGGGTTGGGCGGGTAAAAGCCTGTTAGTCCACCAAGAAGAGTGTCTGTTACCAGCTGAATCAAAAAGAAAAAAGCCGTGGCTCCCAACCCCGCTACGATACCTATGAATAATCCGACGAGTCCCCATTTACCAAGATAGCTCCGATAGATTACTCGGTTTATTACTTGTCGAATACGTCACCGCCCCTTTACAACTCAGTGGGAGATAGTTTTAGGGGTGATAAGCTTTTGTGTAAAAATGGCCCGCTAATAAATGAGCAAGGCTTGTAGCCGGAGCTTCCGCGCTTGACTCGCGGAGTTTAAGGAACAGGCACAGATCAGCTTTAAGGGCGCGTCTCCAATTATTGGGTATGAACCTTAATTCCCACGCGGTTTTCGCTCTTTCGGTTGGAATGATCTTTACGCACCACATTCAGTTGGCCGTGCTCATGGGTATAGGTGCGATCATTCCGGACGTAGACCGGGAATATGTTTTCACAAAAAGAAGGATTTTTCAGAAATATCAGCTCCATAGAGCGCTGCTCCACAATGTGTTCTTCGCAGCAGCTGTCTTCACGGTGAACCCCTACCTAGGGGTCGGTGTGACCAGTCATATCCTGTTGGACACGCTGACATCTCCTACAGATAGAGGAGTGGAACTGTTCTTCCCGCTAAGCAGAGTAGTCGAAAACATGTATCTGAATTTGGACGGCCACAAAATAGGCAGCAAAGGAGTGTTGTGGTATCTTGAAGACCCAGTTAGATTAGTGGCGGAAACCGCGGACCCAGGGCTCAAAGAAGTGGGTAAAAACGCTTGGAGACGTGTATATGGCCCATTTAAAAACAGTCGACTCGCAGACTGGGAAGTTTTCTATTCTTCCCTACTTTTCTTACTGATATACGCATCCACTACGTATGGCTTAGTGAACTGGATAAAATCGTTCCTCTATTACACTTTCAACGTATATCTCCTCTTCGTCTTGGGTATAATACTTTTCTACGGCGCTGGGGAAACATGGAGGAGAAGACTACAGACCCAAGGAAAAGCTGAACCGTTAATTCTGGGAATGATGGTTCTGGGAGTGTTACTGGTGGTGTATCAGGGAATACAAGTGTATTCACCATTGAAACTGGACACAACGCTTTTGGGTGAAATCGCAGTTTCTGTTCTAGCGGGGCTTCTAGTGGCCTATATACACGTCAGGCTGCGTGTTGGAGACGTAATTCTTTAGCCACGCTAAACTTGTGGATTACGTCAAAACCCAATCAGAAGAGGCTCCAATGAAAGGTTCGGAGTACCCGTTCACGGAAGAAGCCCTTTGATAGAAAGCCTCACACAAACGTCGCGGGAACACAGAATAGGAGAATCATAAGATAACCATTTGCATCCACCGACTATTGCGCTGAGCGAGTGCAGCGGACGCCTAACCGTTTTAGAGCCGTACAATGCTGAGCAGCGAGCCACGAGCTGTGTGTTAGAGCCTCAGAAGCAGACCTCCCTCCTTTAGAAGGTGTCCCGTATTGACCCCTTCTCCTGCTCCTTCATTCCTTCAGGATGTTGGCCCATTCCTTGACGTGCCACTCGCTCACTATACCGTTAAGGACAAACGGGTCGCCCTTTACGAACTCTTCTGCGTCTTCGCGCGAGTAGAAAACACCCATGGCTGAAACGGGTTCCTCAGGACTGCTTCGAAAAGCTCCGGCCATCAGCAACTTACCTTTCTTGTGCAGCTCGTTTGACCGTTTGATGTGCGTGGTCATGGCTTCGGGCACCTTAGCCCAAACCTCTTCGAGGGAATTCGCCTTAATGGTGAACAACGCGACGTAGTAGACGGGTTGACTTCGGATTTCTGTCATCGACACACAAATTCTTTCTGGGCTATAAAATTGTCGCGGCACCACTTCAGAAGGGTGGCAACAGGATTTTCCTGCTGCTTTCACCCAAGGCTTAGACGTCGCATGAGCGGGTACTCCCCCCGATAAGACAGGCCATGATCCGCCACCGCAAAAGTGTTTCCTTACACACAATTATGTATGCAGCTCGAGCCTTAACTATTTTTGAGAAACCGAGGTTCGTATGGTAACAGCTCTCCTCAGTCTTCTTTATCACAGTCCACATTGATAGAAAATCGTCGGACAACAAAGACTGCCCACCCGTTCTGCAAAAAGACCCGTAGTATTCCATATCCAATACCCCACCGCAGATTCTCTGTCTTGCACCAAGACTCACCTACACTTGGCACTACTCTGTCATATTCGGAAATCCTGCTATACAAGCTATAACTAAATCAACTCGATTTACGAATAAATCTATGCAAAAATCGAACCCTTAAACAAGGGATTCCTATTAACTGTTTCGCCGTCCCTTTACGTCTCACTCATACGAGACTTGTACTTGGGTGAACAAGGCGCTCGTCTCCGAAAGCAACACGGTATTTGTGTGGAAACCAGAATTTCTTTGATGCATCCTCAACGATTCAACAGAGACTTGGGGAAAAGGCTAAAAATGCATTTGAGTGTCGCAACACGAAACGTTTAAGCTAAGCCGTTTTTTTCTCGAGTATGGTTTCAAGGTTTCTGTCCAAAATTAAAGAAGCGGGTTACGCACACACGTTTGAAGATTTAATTATTCTGCCCGGGATGGCCAAGGTTGAGCCGACCGAAATCACTTTGACCTCAAGAGTGAGTAGACGTATACGCGTTGAGCTTCCATTCGTTTCTTCCCCAATGGACACTGTGACAGAAGCCGAAATGGCCATAGAGTTAGCACGCCTCGGCGCCGTGGGTGTTATCCATAGAAACTGTAGCGTAGAGGAGCAGATAAACATGGTTCGCAAAGTGAAGCGTAGTGAGTCCTTTATAATAAGAGACGTTGTGACGATTGAACCAGAAAAAACCGTGGGCGACGCCCAAGTTTTAATGGATATACACGAAATAAGCGGTTTACCAGTCGTGGTTGGCGGCAAACTCGTCGGGATAATCACAGGTAGAGACGTAAGGTTCACGGACCACCATCTACTAGTCGAAGAGGCGATGAACAAGGATGTGGTCGTCGCTCACGACGGAATCAGCCCTGATGACGCAGTGGACATCATGCGTATGCACAAAATTGAAAAGCTTCCAATCGTGGACAATGAAAACCGTCTCATCGGCCTGATAACCTATAAAGACGTAAGAAACAGAGAAACACACAAAGGCGCCACACGGGACAAGAACGGGAGACTAGTGGTCGGAGCCGCGATTTCGCCTTTCGACTCAGAAAGAGCCGCTAAGCTTTCAAAAACAGCGGATTTCCTAGTGATGGATGTCGCACACTATCACAATCTAAACGTTATAGAAACAACCAGAGGACTTCTTAGAAAACTGGACGACTGCGACATCATAGTTGGAAACATAGGAACAAAGACGGCCGCCCTAGACATAGCGGCTCGCTTGGACCACGTCGACGGTTTCAGAGTTGGAATGGGCGGGGGCTCCGTGTGTACCACTACTCAGCTGACCAAAGCGGGTTCGCCGACTCCCTTCGCTACCGCCCAAGTGGCCGACGCCGTAGAAGAGCTGGGGCTGGACGCTCCAATCATTGCAGACGGAGGAATAAGGGGCGCAGGCGAAATAGCCATAGTTCTCGCACTCGGAGCCGACGCAGCCATGATGGGCTACGTGTTTGCAGGGTGCAAGGAAAGTCCCGGAGAAACATCAGTAATAGACGGCAGAATGTATAAGATGCATCGTGGTATGGGGAGTGCCAGCGCACGTCAAAAAAGACTAGCTTTGGACCGCTACCAACAGCCAGCCAAAGGCATACCCGAGGGCACAGAAGCATGGGTTCCATATAAAGGAGAAGTGGCGGGTGTGGTCTCGGAGCTGACACATGCGTTAAAAGCGGCCATGGGTTACGCCGGAGCAGCTAACATAGAGGGACTTCGGAAGGAAGCCGTTGTCGCGGTTACCAGCTCAGCGGCACACACAAAGCCAGCTGATCTTGTGTTCAGGATATCCTAATTATTGTTTCAAACAAAGATTATACTCGCCGAAGCGGCGACCCAACACCAAGACGAAAGACTAGTCTGTTTCCAGCATGAGCCATGCAACACTCAGCGTGCGAGCGACACAATATCGCCCTGAAGCATTGAACACATGGCTTCGCTGTTTTAAGGTAATCATATTAAATCGAGCGCTTTCGCCGACGCGTAGGCTACCAGAGTGGCTGCGTGTTTCACTTGACCCACGCGAATTTTGTTCGCAATGTATGTGTCGGTCACAAGCCTAACCCTTTGAAGCTCCGATGGCTCCCTGTTGGTTGAACTCTTATTCCCTGCCTCAGCGAAGAACACGTGTCCCTTTTGCAGAGTCCTAGAAGAGGTATAATACCAGTGCAAATACTTGAGTTTTCTCGCGGAGTAACCCGTTTCCTCCATAAGCTCTCTTTTTGCGGCTTCTGCAACATCTTCGCCATTCTGCACGTGCCCAGCCGGAAATTCGAGAAACCATTGGTCCGCTGGGTACCTGTAGTTTTCGATAACGAGAAGTTTATCATTAAAGGTTGGCACTATAACACAAAAATCTGGGGCGCAAAACCAGTCATAGTGCATGGTGGAACCGTTCGGCAATTTTACAGTATCCACGTACACCGCAAAATAATCGGACCTGTATACACTCTTTGAGCTTTTTCTTATCCACCTCTTTGAGCCGGCGGATACTCTTTGTTTTATCATTCAGGCTCTCACCAAGGTTGTTCCTGCTGACCCCGACATTGCATCATCGATTTTTTCGGGGGAAGTTATAATGGCTTTTCCGTTTCTTTCCTTGACGAATTCTACACAGGCTTCGACCTTGGGACCCATACTCCCTTCTGGAAAATACTGTCTTCTCATTAAGCGTTCGGCTTCTTCAATCGTCAACTTGGAAACGGGTCTTTGACTGGGTTTGCCATAGTCAATCATAACTGATTCTATATCTGTCAGAATTATCAGCAAATCCGCCAAGATAGCGGATGCGAGTTTTGCTGAGGCACGGTCCTTGTCGACCACGGCGTTTACGCCGACAATTCTACCGTCTTGGTTGACCACAGGTACGCCACCACCACCGCATGCCACCACAATTGTCCCGGATTCTACCAGATTTCGTATAACGTCTTTTTCCAATACGCTGAGGGGCCGGGGCGAAGGAACAACTTGCCGAAAAGCGGTGGACCCGTTCACCGAAAAGCTTTTGACGCTGTAACCCAGTTTTCTGAGTTTTTCTGCTTCTGTTTTGGATAGGTACCGCCCTATGGGTTTTGTTGGCTTGACGAAGCTCTGGTCGTCGACGGAAACAAGTACCCTCGTATTAACGACTACGCAATTCTTGCCCGTGGCGTTTTCAATTGCTTGACACAGAACATATCCTATTTCACCCTGAGTCATCGCGCCCATGACGTCAAGGTTTGAAGTAAGAGGATGCATTTCTTTGAGGAAAAGATGAAAAATTTCGCCAACCTGAGGACCATTGCCGTGTGTTACGGCCACTAAATAGTCTTGCTCCACAAGATTTTTGATGACACCGGCTGTTCGAACTACTCTTTGAAAATCAATGCCAGCTTTGCCAGAGGGGTCTTGAATCGCGTTTCCACCCAAAGCCACAACAGCTTTTCGCATACTCAGCCCCTTCTCAACGCGGCAACCATGCATCTTGCGGCGCCGTATCCGCCCGTTAAAGCATTCAAATCCATTGGCACCACCTCGACGCCCCAATCCTCAATTTCTTTCTTTCTTGGGAAGAAATCCCGCGCCGCTCGAAGTTTGTTGTATTCATACATCGCGTGGTCACAGAAGGCACCAAATTTTTCGGGGTCAGATAACCTGAATCTTTCGATTTTGGAGAGCGTAGACTTTATGTTTCTTTCTATGTCCACCGCCAGAATTTTTCTGTCGTCGACCGTAAGAAAGTTGGGGGCCAAGGCGAGTTGTTCGAAGCTGGTGAGTCTGATCACGCCGAATTTTTTCTGCCTAAGGTACTCGGAAAGGGAAACACCGCTTTGTCGCTCGTCCAGACGATACAACCCTTTTCCCATCTTGGAATACAGCTGGATAATGGTGTTATCTAGAAGCGCTCCGCAGCCTATGGCCAAACCTTCGCCCGCTATGTTGAAATAAGTATCCAAGTGCATGTACAGCATTGGGTCGTAACCGTTTCCTCTTATTAACGGATGAATGGGTCTGTCGACCAGCACCACCTCGTCGTAGCCAACAGCGTGTCTAAGAATCTGTTCCACACCCGCCCTGTTGGTTCTGTCACCAATGCCTATCAAAGCGAAATCCCCAGCCGGAATAAAATCTCCACCTTCAAACGTAGCCGGAGCTCGGACACTCCACGCGGTTCTGTGACCCAAACCTTCGAATGTGAGCTTTGTGATGAACACTTCTCTCCGCCGTTGCGGCTTGGCCATTCGTCCGTAAACAACGCCTAGGTCCGTCACAGACTGCTGGTCGCGAAGATAATACAGGTTGGCGAGCGGAACCTCCAGCGTTACATAGGGATAAATCAGCCTTTGCTCCTTGCCACCAGCTTTCTTTGCTCTGGTTTCAACAGTGGGGCTGAGGAGCAAAATGTTGAAAAGCGTTTCTGAATCCATTGACTCGACGACTTTTTGCAAATACTCTTTGCCGCTTTGAGCAGAAGAACCCAAATACCTTACCGTCTTGAGCACCTGTTTAATCGCCATACGTCTGGAATCCCTGCTCTTATCCACTACATCCATGAACGAAGGCTTGAGTCGCTTAACGCTCACACCCGCTTTGGCCAATGCGTGTTCCAGACCCCTGTGTTCAAACACAGCTTCATTCATGCTGAAAAATCTGTCGTATAGAAAACTGTAGGGTTCCAACAGACCCATAAACATCTCTACGCCTGGTCTATGGAGCGCAGCTTCCCTGAGTTTGTGCCATTCGGCCTTTACACTCATAATGTGCGTAACCCCACTTCTCCCTCACAGAGTACTCCGCACTCGAAGCTCGCGTTTACACATAAGCGTTGCTTTTGACTGATAAGAAAGCGTTTCCAACATATTTTTTCTATTGCCAGAATTGATACCTGAGTATTTGTGTAAAACATGTCCACGTAGCTGGTAACGCAAACACCAAAGCCACTGTAAACAAATCGAACTCCCCATGCATTGCTTGCGCCGACAACAGCGCTTCCAGAGGGTTAGCACACCCAAGGTGTTATAACGAAGAAAACCATCATTCTTTACGTCGCAAGAAAAATTGGCTCACTCCGTCCAATCTATAATTGGGGCTATTCATCAAAACACAAAAATTGCGTTATATGCGTCTTCTTTTGGTATGGAAACCAAGATTGACAGCAGTAGAACACAATACTAAGTCGTAAATACAACTTCCGCAGAGAACTATTGATGTCCTTGACGCTTGAACTGGGTTTCCCCGTAGTCAGAGCTAGGAGAGTTAGGTCCAAGAGAAGCCTAAGAGACCTTACCGCAGAAACCTCGCTTAGCATAGAGCGGTTCGTGCTCCCGCTTTTTGTTAACGAACAGGCTGAACGCTCCGAACCAATTGATTCTATGCCCGGCGTCCTAAGATATTCATTGAATAGCCTTGTCGACAAGGTGGGCGACGCAGTAGACAAGGGTTTGAGGGCGTTTCTCTTATTCGGAATACCCTCTAAAAAGGATGAATTGGCCAGCGGAGCCTACGCTGAGAAAGGTGTGGTTCAGAAATCGATTAATCGACTCGTCGAAACCTTCGGCGACAAAGTCATCATACTCGCAGATACATGTCTTTGCGAATACACGTCGCATGGACACTGCGGAGTAGTAAAAGAGGGGAAAGTGGACAACGACGAATCACTCAAACTGCTCGCCAAGACAGCCGTGAGTCAAGCTGCTGCTGGCGCGGACATCGTTTCTCCGTCGGCAATGATGGACGGTCAAGTAAAGGTTATAAGGGAAGCTTTGGACGACGCTGGACTCAAAGACACCCTTATAATGAGCTACTCAGCCAAATACGCCAGCTGTTTCTATGGGCCATTTAGAGTTGCCGCGGATTCCAAGCCTCAGTTCGGTGACAGAAAAACGTATCAGATGGACCCACGGAATCGACGTGAGGCGCTGAGAGAAGTCAAACTCGACGCTCAAGAAGGAGCGGATATACTTATGGTGAAACCAGCCATGCCTTATCTCGATGTACTATTGGATGTCAGAAACGAGTTCTGTCTTCCACTAGCAGCCTACCAAGTCAGCGGGGAATATCTGATGATAAAGGCTGCGTCGTCCTTGGGTTATCTGGATGAAAAATCCGCTGTACTCGAATCGTTGTACTCAATCAGTCGAGCTGGAGCCGACATAATAATTTCGTACTATTCTGATAGACTCGCTTCTTGGATGAATGAATAAGACATGTTACTCGTCCATTTGGAGCAATAGGTATACAACAATGAATATAAAGGTGGCCACTAGGGGAAGCAGATTGGCCCTGCTGCAAACCGCTGAGGTAACCAGCGTTCTGAGTTCAAAGGGTCATTCAACCGAAACCGTTATAGTGAAATCTCACGGAGACTCGGACACTTCAACTCCCCTGCACAAAATCAGTGTCAGAGGAATTTTTGAAAGAGAGGTTGACAAGGCGGTGCTAACAGGGATGGCGGATATAGCAGTTCATAGCCTCAAAGATGTACCCTTTGAGCTTCCCGCAGGACTCGTTCTTGCAGCAACTCCCAAGCGTTCTTCGCCTTATGACGCGATTCTGCCGAAGCCTCTTCATGAATTAAAAAAAGGAGACAGAGTGGCCACCGGGAGTCTGAGAAGAGAGGCAACAGTGAAGCTCCTAAGACCAGACCTGGAACCAGTGAGTATACGCGGCAACATAGATACACGAGTCAACAAATTACTGGATGGTTACTCCGACGTGCTCATAGCTGCCGAGGCGGCCCTAATCAGGATGAAAATAACTGGCTGGAGAAGATTGAGCCCAAAATACTTTGTGCCAAGTCCCGGTCAAGGTGCCCTCGGAATCACCTGCAGAACGGACGCTTTACCCGCATTGCGCCAAGTTCTCAGGGCCGTGAACCATGAGAAGACCTTTTTAGAAGTCGCTTTGGAGAGAGCGGTTGCTTCTAGCCTAGGTGCGGGATGCACGTCACCGCTGGGAGTGTTGGCCCGAGCTCAATCGTCGGGAACGGTTAACCTAACTTTCGGTTTGATCCGGACAAATTACGCTGGAAGAATCTTTTTTACACTGAACGCAAACAAATCGAGTGTTGTGAGAAAGGCGGTCAATCTTTTTAAAAGGTTGAAAGGAGACACAGTTCTGCAAGAATGGAGAGAGCGGTCAAGAAACGTGTCGGAAGGCGACTAGCGCAACGCTCTTTTCTTGGTAAAGTAGGGCCCATATTTTTCGAGTATCAACGCCATGACCTCCGCCTGGTGTTTGGCCATAAGATGCTCTAGGTATTGTCGTCCAAGCTCAGCTCTTTTGTAAGACGGCAGTTCGAACGCTCTTTCAGCAAAATCGTCGCACTCTTCACATTCGGGTATAGGCTTGTAACCCGACCAAATTTTCAAGCTCTCGGCCTGTTCCTTAAGAAAAACTCTGACCTTCTCGAGCCTTTCCACAGGATTAATCGTGTTCAAAATCTCCCTTCTTTGTTCAAATGAGAAATCTGGACTATACATGCAAAGGTCTGCGAGTTTTCCGGGTGATGAAACCATCAGCAATTCGTCCAGCAAGCCCTTGGGCAGACCTCCTTCAAAATCACCTATTTCTTTGAGCAACTCAATAACATCCCTCATATGCGCGAAGTCTGGCTCCACATTCAACTCCCGCACCACAGCAAATTTTACTCTGGTGAAAGGAGCCTTTGACATCACTTCTTTTATCTTCACTCGGTATAATCCGTGCAGTAATGCCTGAACGGCTTTCTCTGATTCTACTTTATCCTCAACTCTACACAAAGTGCCAATAAAGGAGTGTCCCACTTCGATAGCGGGACTCAAGATGACCAAATCGTTTTTTCTCAGAGTCCCGAATATGGCAAGTTGCTCACTGGATCGCAGAGTCAAAACAAACTTCAAATGGGGAAACCCTATGAAGTCTTCAGTGGAAACCGCGGGCAGCACCCGTTTTCTGAAGCGTAGACCAAACACCGAGCAGGAAACACCCCTATTCTCTATTCAAGTATCTCTATTAAACCTTGCCAATTAAACACCGGAACAAAAAAGCTGTCTATTCAAGTAGTCAAGATTTTTAGTTGGTTCGGGCTAACACGTATCGCATAGGTGACTGAATATGGGAGCAACACTCGGTGAAAGATACAAGCTTACGCTGTTTGGTGAATCACACGGAGCTGGGGTCGGTGTAGTAATTGACGGGTGTCCTCCAGGCTTCCCTCTGAATCTGGAGGAATTACAAGAAGACATGGCCAAGCGCAGACCTGGGCAAAGCATTTACACCACACTCAGAAAAGAAGAAGATAAAATCGAGGTTTTGAGCGGTTTCTACAACGGTAGAACAACCGGCGGGCCTCTGACGCTTTACGTAAAAAACACGGATGTTCAATCGTCGACCTACGCCGAAGTGGACTCCAAACCTAGACCAAGCCACTTGGATTACACGGCTCATCTGCGATACAAAGGCTACTTTGACTACAGGGGAGGCGGTTTTTTGTCGGGCCGAATGACCGCCTGCATGGTGCTCGGAGGAGGCGTATCCAAACAAATACTCAAAAGAATGGGTGTGAACGTTTACGCATTTATGAGGAGCATAAGCACCCTGTGCCTTCCTCGTGAACCAACATTGGCCGAGATAGCCCAAAACACCTACTCCAGTCCGGTCAGGTGCCCGATAACAGAGTTCAGCGAGAAAATGGAGAAAGCTGTTTTAGATGCAAGAACCGAAGGGGATTCTGTCGGCGGAGTGGTGGAGTGTCAGGTTCACCAAGTGCCAGCCGGATACGGCGAACCAATTTTTGATTCAGTCGAGAGCAAAATAGCACACGCAGTTTTCAGCATACCCGCAGTCAAAGGCTTAGAGTTTGGTTCTGGCTTTGATATAACTACACACAAAGGGTCAGAAGTAAACGACGCTTTCTATGTTGACAATGGGACAATAAGAACCAGAACCAATAATAATGGTGGAATCCAAGGCGGAATAACCAACGGGATGCCCATAGTCATGCGAATAGCCTTTAAACCAACGGCAAGCATAGCCAAACCGCAAAAAACGGTGAATCTGAACACACTTCAAGAGGAAACAATAATAGTCAAGGGTAGACACGACCCCTGCGTGGCCATTCGCGGCGTAATAGTCGTAGAAAACCTTGTGGCCGCCACCATTATGGATACGCTTTATCCGTTAATTGAAAAGCAGTCGTTTTAAACATAAGCGGGGTCAAGTTAAGCGGTACGATGGTTCACCCAGCGCCATTTGAGTTCGCTCCCAAAATACGGCTTTATTCTGAGCGCGGACTATTCATAGTATTTATAGTATCTGAATCCGTGGTCCAAATCGGAGAGTCCTATTTCGCTTATACCGAATTCCGCGTGAGGCGGCTGTAAACTCTGAGTTTCACAGGGTTTGGACCTGTGTAATTTTTCGTAGTCGTCAAACGAAATTCTGGTCCTAGCATCCAGACGGCTGAACAAACCTATTTTCTTGGTTACCTCGTTACAACCTTCTTGCATAACTCCACTGAAAACCTTTGCGCTGCATCCACTACCGTACGACGCGAAACCAACTCTTTTTCCAACAGCGTCCTTGTAAAGCTGAAATTCCAGCAGGCTCAGAAAGCCGATATAAAGAGAAGCACAGTAACTGTTACCTATTCTTCTGCCGGCTACCGTAGACGGATAAACCTTTGCTTCGTAGACCCGCTTAAAAGCAGATGATGAGGTGAACCGCTTTCTGAACAACCTGTATTCATCAGACAGTAACTCTGTCACTGTGTAATCTTTCCTGGGGGGCAGAGGACCCGTTTCCTTTTCGATTTCACGCCACCTTTCAAGGTCACGCCATTCGTGAATGAAATAATAAGCAGCCGCCTGGGTGGCCATCTCCGGAAAAGGCAAGTGAAACGCAAAATAATCGGCGTGGTCGCTAGGGGCATCGTTGACGCCAAGTTGTATCCCTTTGTAACGCAAAAATTCTTTCACAAAATTGAGGTATGCTGTCTTCATTGCGTCCAAATAGACCGCTATAGAATATTTTCCGTCTACCACAGGTGTTTCTCGGTCAAGTGGCTTGAAAAAGTCTCGTTCGTTTTTGGTGCAGGTTCCCACAGGTTCTTCTATCTCTACTAGTCTAGGCTGGTCTTTAACGAGCATCGCAACAGCACCTGCTCCCTGTGTATATTCGCCGTCGGACCCCAAGTCATACTTGGCTATGTCCGTCGCCAACACAAGACCAGCCTTGCCATGGTTGCGGCCACTTCTGAGCCAGTCAAGCGTGTTCTCCAAAGCATATGTTGCTCCAATGCATGCGAACACATGGTCAACACCGTCAACATGCGAGAACGAACACTGACCGTAGACGCTTTCCAACATGCCCACGACCTTTGACGCAATGGGTTTACTCTTATCCTCCATGGTCTCGGTTCCAACGTAGATTCTGCCTATATCGGTAGGCTTCAAATCATTCTTTTTCAAGAGTTCAAGAGCCGCGTTGGCTGCCATAGTAGCAGCATCCTCGTGCGCATCTGGAACCGCCATTTGGAGCATACCTATACCCTTCTTTACGTGTTCAGGGTTAAGCCCGCGACGCGAAGCGAACTCGTCCATATCCAAATAAAGCCTTGGTACATAGACCGCTACGTCGTCTATACCCACTTTGTTGGAAGCCATGCTTCGGCTAATAACACCGACCCATATTTTAATCGTATGCACAGCCAAAAACCGAAATCTGAAACCGCGACGACGCGACAACCAAAGGTTTCAGGCAAGCAGCGACCACAACAATCAATCACGGTCTTGTCTCCGTGAACCAAACAGGATTCGAAATCGAACCCGCAACCAAAAATCACGATGGCTTTACCTCTAGCTCGCTGAGTGTTTAACAACTTTTTCGGCGTGGCAACAAAGGTTGCCGCAGAGCCAGACTCCTAGTGCACAAACCATTTACATAGCAGTTCAAAGCCTCTCGGATCATGGATGGATCAGGGAGATTCGTTGACCCCCTAAGTTGACCAGTGAACCGCTACGGAAACTCCTTTCCTGAAGAATCACTGTAAACAGTAAAGTTCCAGCACAACGGCCGCAGTTCCAGCGGTCCACAAAACAAATCCACTTAAAACTGACCCGTCCAGTAAAACCTGAAACAACGCTGTATTCGCAAAAACAAGCTCACCCAACAACGCGTTTCAAAAATTGGCGACACGTCCACTTTGATTAAACCAAAAATTAGTGGGAACCCTTGAACCATTTAAGAACCTCTTTCGCAGCATTGTATCCCGGAGCGCCAGTTACACCTCCTCCAGGATGTGTGCCCGAACCGCACAAAAACAGTCCTTGGACAGGCGAATTATACTTGTTGTACTCAGGAACAGGTCTGAACACGAAAAGCTGGTCGGGCGTCATATCCAAGTGAAAAATATTGCCCTCCCATATACCAAATCGCCTTTCAATATCCAAAGGCGTCAAAACTTCGTATTGTATTGGTTTAAAGTTGGGAGCGAACTCCCTGATCTTTTCAATTGTTAGCTGAGCATACTCTTCTTTTATGTCGTCCAGTTTTTTGGAATAAGGCAGGTATTGACCGAAAACAGAGAAGGAGTATTTGCCTAGTGGCGCCACGGTTGGATCCATTGAAGACTGAATATTCACGGAAACCCATGGTTCTTTTGAGCGCCCATACACCAACGCGTCCCTGTAAGCCTTCTCGGCATACTCAACGCTGGGCATAATTATTTCTGATGCTATATGCTCAGGTTGCAGGCTTTTACCGTTTCCGAAATCCGGCAACTCTTGCAGGTAACCCACTATTTTGAAGGAAACACCCTTTGTTTTTAGTGCTTCTACCTTTTTTTTGAGCCGCGACTCGATTTCAACGTTTCTGAGCAGCTTCAGATAGGTGGTTTTGGGGTCGGCGTTTGAAACCACCGCTTTCGATTCAAATATCCTACCATCTTTCAGTTTTACGCCGACCGCCTTGTTGTTCTTGACCATGATCTCGTCCACTTCAGCACCTGCGTATATTTCAACGCCCAAGCTTATGGCTGCTCTTCTGAGTGCTTGCGTAACTCCACCCATCCCACCTTCAACGTATCCCCACGCACCTTTTATTCCGTTGACTTCACCCAAAACATGATGCGCCAGCACGTAGGCGGTTCCAGGGGTCGAAGGCGAGGCGAAGGTGCCAACAACAGAGTCAAGGCAAAGTCCCGACTTTACCTCGTCGGTTTCAAAATATGAATCCAACATGGACGCAGCGTCGCACGCAAACACTCTCACAGCCTCCAACAGTTTGCCCTCATCGAATTCGGCCCCCTTCACCAAGTTCAATAATTCGTCAACACCGCTTAAACTGGGAGGAGCGTTTAGCATAAAGGGGTCTGCTAACACGGCAAAAGTGTCCCAGAGTTCCATCCATTTTTCATAAGCCTGAGCGTCTTTTTTCGAAAACTTTTCAAGCTCCTTTTTTGTCTTCTCCACTTCACACCACAGATAGAGTTTTTTACCATCCGGAAAGGGTAAAAACATCCCCGGATCCTTCGTGTATACCTTTAATCCGAACTGTTTCAGCTTTAACTCTTCGATTATCTCTGGTCTAAGCAAAGAAAGCACATATGCCCCCATTGAAACCTTGATGTTGGGCCACAACTCTTCCGTGACACAGGCTCCCCCCACAATTTCTCGTCTTTCAAACAAAGCAACCTTCAGACCCGCCTTGGCCAAGTAAGAAGCGCACACTAAACCGTTGTGACCACCACCAACAATTGCCACGTCGCTCAATTAAAGTCGATAATCAACTTACTGCAATGTTTAAAACTTAACGCTTGGCACCGATCACTGCAACTCTAACCAGAAGAGTGAGGGTGCAAATTATGTGGTGTCAAACCAAAACTTCAAAGCCCAGACAACTTCCACGTGATTGCACCGAATTCAATTAGTGCTCAGCATAATTGATATAGACCCTTTCGTATTAGTACTTGAAAAAGGTGGCATCAGGTGGAGATTCTCCAGAAAAGAATCGGTCTTCCACGCGATTATTATCACGATGAATCGGTGTTCGAAAAAGAGAAAGAACTTTTCTTTGAAAGGATGTGGCTACTGGCTGCAAGAGAAGAGGATTTGCGCGGGGTTGGTGACTACGTCGTCAGAGAAATCGCGGGAGAGTCCTTCTTCCTTGTGCGTGGACGAGACAACAAAATCAGAGCGTACCACAACGTGTGTCGCCATAGAGGCTCCCAGCTACTCATGGAAAAGGGAACTGTTGGCAGCGTGATCCAGTGCCCCTATCACGCATGGAGCTATGATTTGGATGGCAAACTGGTTGGTGTGCCCGAGCACCACAGATTCGAACGGCTGGAAAAGGAGAAACTGGGATTGTTTCAGCTCAAAGTGGATGTATGGGATGGATTCGTGTTCGTTAATATGAACCGAGAATCACAGTCTTTTCAAGAGGTCTTTTCTGACTTCTCAAAGATGTGGGAACACCTAAACCTAGGCGAACTGCGGCGCGCCTCCAAATTGGTTTACGACGTAAAGGCCAACTGGAAAATCATCGTAGAGAATTACTCTGAGTGCTACCACTGTTTGCCGGTGCACCCAAAACTCAACAAAATAACTCCCTTCGGCGGCTCCAGCAGAACCGAATATCTGAGTTGGGCTGAGAACAGGCTTTTCTCGGGGGGATTCATGGTTTTTGCGGACGGCTACACTTCAATGACCACTTCGGGCACCACGAAAAGGAGCCCCATTAAAGGCACGAGACAGGAAGATCTGCGAAGAATATACTACTATCTTTTGGTCCCCAATATGTTCTTCAGTCTGCACCCTGATTATTTGATGGTCCACACGCTTTGGCCCAAAAACAAGGATGAAACAAGAATCGAGTGCGACTTCTACTTCGCTGAAGAAGAAAAAGCGAAGCCCCAATTTGACCCGAGTGACGCAGTAGAGGTCTGGGACGAGATAAACAGACAAGACTGGATGGTCTGCGAAGCCGCGCACAAGGGAACCGGTTCAAGCTTTTACCAACCGGGACCCATGCCGGAAAACGAGGATCAGGTATGGAACTTTGATCAGTTTGTACACGACGCGTTGAACTCGGGTCAGTGCCAGTGGACGAGTTCACTCTGAAATTTTCAAAGTCATGTCCACAGAATCAATATGACGGTACTTTTCGAATGCGATGAGACAACTGTTGCCAGAAAGACGGGAAGCCGTTTCTAGAATACCATGCGATTATGTTAGCTGCACAACCCGAACGGTGTTGTAATAGCACGATTTCAGAAAGCCTCAGTAACCAAAATTGAGCCGTTTTCTCTTAACTTCCAAGTTTTCCAAAAATGGTATTGTTGAGAAATCAGGTCGGGTTCTAGTGTGAACTCGTTAAACCCAGTTTTTAACTCGAGTGCGAAGATAAACATGGAAATTAAGGGTTTAATGTGGAGCATCAACCAAAGCGAAGGAAGCGCCCATCACCAACACGCTGAGGTCAGCCACAAATTACTATGAGTCACTCTTCTGGGACACCTTCTTCCACGAGCTGTTTGAGTTCAGGTGTTCGGTAACCCAGTAACACGGCGAATGCATAGATTGGTATGTTCAACACTACGAATAATATATAGTCGTATGGGAAGGATATCACGCCTGTTCCAAGCGAACCATAATAAGATAGGACGCCCACAACTATGTTGTAGGCTACAAGCCAAAGACTCGACCTCACTTCCGGAAGCCTGCTCTTCGCATAGAGATACAGGGCCGCTAAGAGTAGCAACGCCGAATACGCCGCCCAGTAATAGGGGAAAGACACTATGTTCAAGAAATCCACAACACCTATAGCCGCTATTGCGGCCCAATAGACCACAACGTATGCGGCAAGAGAGGGGCGGCTGAGTCCAAGCTTCGAGTTGTACCCCAACACAAAAAGAGGCAAAGCGGCCGCCACTGTTATAAACATAGGATTCACGTACGACCAGCCCGACCAATAAATGATCAGTGAGCCCACAAGAAAACCAACAAAGTACAACGGGGTTCGAATCTTTAGGTCAAAAGACCTCTGCATGTTGGGTGCGACCCGTCTGAAAACGTGGTTTGTTATCCCAGCGGCCAAGTAGTTGTAAACCGTGAACGACGCGGATATTCCCACCAAAGAGTACCAGCTTGGAAAGGGAACAAGAAAAATTGCCCCTATAATGAAGCTGAGTATCAACGAGAAAGTTGGTGTCTGAAACCTGGGATTCAGATTACCAAAGATTTTCGGAAAATATTTGAGCCTAGAGAATCCGTAAAGGCTTCTGGCAGTTGTGCCAACGTAGACCCCTAAGGTGGCAGCCGGCGAAACCGCTGCGTCTATAAGTATTATGACTGCGAATGCGGCGAGAATGGGGCTTGACGCTGCTATAAGAGCGCTGTAATAGGGTGCGGAGCTCCACGAAGACTTGGAGAGGGCGCTCCAATCACCCACGCTCACTTTTGCGTTTCCCCAGTTGATCGACCCGATCATGGCAACCTGAAGGAAGATGTACAGAGCTATCACAACAATCATGGCCAAAATCAGCCCTAAGGGAACGTCTCTTCTAGGGTTCTTCGACTCGCCCGAATACTCTAAGCCCTGTCTGAAACCTTCCACCGCAAAAGCGATGCCGCTCGGAACAAGGGCGATAAAGATCGCTGCGCCTCCGAACGGAAGGAAACCACCTTTCAGGCTAAAGTTGCCTGGGTGAAAGGCGAAAAGTAAAAGCAGCAGCACCGTTATAATGGGTATCACAAGCTTCCAAATCGTTATCGCCGTGTTCACTTTACCGTAGACGTTTACGCCTACAAATTGAATAACTGTGAACAAAAGCATGAGCAGGAGGGCGAGACCTATCCCCAGAGGACTAAGGACGCCCAAACTGGAATTATAAACGGCTGGAAAATAGCTGCTCGCATAGGTGAGAATGGCCTCGGCTTCGAGAGGAGGAGTTGTTGCGGCGGCTATTATGTAGGCCCAACCCAAAAGAAAGTTGCTCATGGCACCGTGCGAATAATGATTGTAGCGGACCAAGGCGCCCGTAAAAGGAAGCGCTCCTCCCAACTCCGCAAAACAAAGACCTATAATAAAGAAGAAGACTCCGGCCACCAACCAAGAAAGGATAGAGGCTGGACCAGCATAAGATAAAGAACCGAACTCTGCGAACAACCAGCCCGAGCCGACCATGCCGGTCACGGCCAAAAAGAAAATGTCCCATACGCCGAGCGCCTTCCTGAGTTTGACCTCGCTTCCGGTTGTCGTTCTTGACATTTCTTGATTTAGAAGCATCCACTTACATATTAAGATATATGTGTTCGCAAAACTACGTAACATATAACTGGAAGTACACCTTAAACTTTAATTGCTACATTTCAGAGCAAACAAGCGTCCAATCGTGTTTTTATGAAATTAGGTGATTAGCTGAAAAATCGGTGTCTCCGCAAGGTGATTCCCGGTTGCATTAGCTTGAGAATTGCAATACTCAAAGCTCCTCCAGAGGCCCAGCACAAATGCATCGAAATCATAGTGAGAAAGGGAGAAAGCCGAGTTCCGTGGAAAACTTTCCGCATAGAATCGTATTCAAATTATAGTCGTCACCCCGCGCCCCGCGTATGATTTTATGCCACGCCCAAACGGACCACATCAACTCTGAAACACGTAACCCAATTTTTCCAAGCTAGACTTCATTTTGAGCGCATCATGTTCCAAGTAGGGGCTTTCACATATCAGGGTTGCGTGGACACCCCTCTTTATGAGCTGCTCGGCCAACGGCTCAAATGGCGGGGCATTGACACCGACTGTGTCGTGGACATCAACGTACTCTCCACCTCTTTTCTTGAGACCTTCAAAGTGGCAGTTAAGATGATTCAGTTTTAAATCCAACAGTTCGTCGAGAGCCGATTGATAGTCTATTGTGCCGCCGTTTCTGGCAAACAGATGAGCCCAGTCCACGTATGGTACAACTACATCAATTTCGCGACTCAAACGTATCACCTCATCCAGAGAACCGAACTGGGTTTTTTTGGCCATGGTTTCGGCGCCAAGCCTCACTTTCGATATACCCATATCCCTCATTGAATCCCTAACCTCCGACAACTGCTGCTTAACAGCGCAAAAACACTGTTCGGGGGAAGCACTGCCGTAGTAGGCCATATGGATAGCTATCGTGTCCGCACCCATTCTCTCCGCTCTGTCTGCCGAATCGAGTATTCTTCTTTTGGATGCCTCAAGCTTGTCTTTTTCTGTTGAACACAAATTGATAAAATAAGGAGCGTGAACAGAAAGTCTTATTCCATACTTCTTTGCTTCTATGCCGACCCGCTCCGCCAGCGTTGAACCCATCCTAACTCCCTGAACGAACTCCACCTCCATAGCGTTCAGCCCCAAACCACTCAGAAACTGAAACGCAGAAGCTGTTGGTTCACCCTTGACGCCAAGCGGAATACCCGCCGTTCCCAAGTAGATAGTCACCAAATACGCCTCTAAGTATCAGAAAACCCAGCATTAAATGTCTTTGGCCAGCTGCTCAAAGGGGACATAGTCAAAATCGAAGCCGAAGTGCCTAGGACCGAACAACTCTATTCCTTTGGGTTTCCTCCACGGCTCGGGTATGCTGGAACCCACCACAGCAACTTTCATGCCTTCTCTGAGCTTATCGTTGGTGATCCCGTGACCAGTCGACGGATCCAGAAAAACAAAGGGATCCGGGGACATGATAATCGGCTTGTCGTCGAGCCACCCCACTATGTGCTCGTTTTGGATCCAGCTTTTAAATACGTGTCCATTCCATCTTCCATTTCCTTCTAGGTGAGCATCGCCGAACAGGAAACCCTTCTCGTCCTTCCAAGAATAATTGGACACAATGCCCTCAAAAATAACTCTACCGTTGGACAAACAGGAAGCCACCGTCCCCACTGGTTCGAGGCCAGCCTCCCTTGCCTTTCTGAGTGCAGACCCTATTTCCATGCATTTTGACAGCGTACCCAGCAAAGCACACTGTTCAGCATCTGCTATGGTAAGCGGTGTATCAACCACGGCCGCGTGACCGCCGGAAACCACACTCACATATCTGGCAATGGCTTCATAATCGTCGATACCGCAGTAACTCTCAACCAGTAGCCGATTACCCGATTCGCTTACTATTGCAGCCGGAGTCATAGGTAGACCACAAATATGCACCGTGCTTTGATGCAACTCTGGTCCAGCTCTCCCCATTAGATCACCGTCCAGCGCTACGATTCCAAGCTGCGCCGCTATCGCTATCGAAGCAGCTGTGTTGCCACCCCCAATTTCACTGGCTACTGTGCCAGCCAACCTTCGGCCCAGTCGCGTCTCAATCATCTCAACGGCTCTCGCAACAGGGTCTCTGATGACTGGTTTCACAGACTTTTTCTGCGAAGGAGCCACTGAACCAACAAAGTAGGGACTGGCCAACAAATCCTGGTCGTCAAATTCCCCGATAGGAGCAATCCTTACGCTGTTGCCCGCGTCCATCTGCTCAAAAATTGATTTCAAACCCGCTTCGGGACTTCCTCCGCCTCCACAACCAAGTATTGTGGCGCCGACAACCAAATCTTCGACTTCAGACCGAGTCAACGTCTTCAAAACAGGACACCCACAATGAGCTATAGAACTACGTTATAAAGTGTCCTAAGCCGGTGTACCAAAATTGGGCCAAGTAACGGTAAGCCGTCTTTGCAGCGAACCGAGACCGGATGAATGCTAGTTTGGATCCACGAGCTATACGTTGAAAACACTGTTAACGCGCTTATCGACAGCCATAAACGGTAGAAGGGTTTTGCTGGGTTTGACACAGCTTTTAAGTAGACGTGGCAGCAGGGACCAGTGATGTTCGCAGAAAATACTTTTGACGTGCAGGTCGCCAAAACAGCGAACAAGTTGCTCAAAGATCTGCTAAAGACCCGCAAAGAAGATGTTGTTGTAATCACTTTCGACACCGAAAGTGACTGGAGATTCGCGGTGGAAGTCGAAAGAGCCGCGTATGAGCTGGGCGCAAAACCTCTCTTGGTCCGTAACAGGGCCCCTCCTCATGTGGGAAGGGCTGCAGAACCCTACTTACCCGTCGAAGGCTTGCGCGAAATGGTTTCCACATCCGATGTGTGGGTGGAACTCAATGCAAAATGGCTCCTCTATTCAAGCATCTACGAGGAGGCCATAAGAAGAAAACGGACCAGATACATGTGTCTTGTGGGCATGAGCACAGATATGGCCGTTCGATGCGTTGGAAATGTAAATATTCAAAAAGTACTCGAGTTCCAACAGGAGCTTCAAAGAATAACTAAGAAGGCAAAGCAGATGCGTTACACCACACCCGCAGGTACAAACATCACATTCGAAAATGACCCCAACCGTCCAGTATTAGTTGAAGGCGACGTTTCGGGTCCAGGTGAGTATATGCTTCTGGGTCAGGTGGACTGGGCTCCCAGAGAAGAGACCGTTAACGGTACAATAGTGTTCGATGGTTCCGTTAACCCTCCGGACCAGCTGGGTCTGCTCAAAAACCCGGTCAAACTCGAAGTCAAGAACGGCGTGGTAATACGTGCCTTTGGAAGTGAGGAAGCATCGGTTTATTGGAGCTGGCTGCTCAGTCTAAAAGACCAAAACATGTATAAAATAGCGCATATTTCCTACGGCTGCAATCCGGGAGCCAAGCTCACAGGAAATGTTCTCGAGGACGAAAGGATATGGGGTTGCCTAGAATGGGGAATAGGTAACCAAAGCGATACATTTGCAGCTAAGGGGACTAGGGCGATGTCCCACTCGGATGGAATCACGCTCAGACCCACACTAATTGCCGACGACGAATTGTTAATCGACGATGGAAAATATGTTCACCCCAGACTCGTTGAGCTAGAACGGCTCGCGTGCAAACCTATTCAATAACCTTGATGTCTACAAGTGGTCGCAACTGCATATTGAGCTATGTGAACCCTACACGCTGTTTGAAAACGGCGGTTCCATTAAATCGTCTATGAATAGGGTCTTAAGTGTTTGAACAGGTTGTACGTACACGAGTGTGGCTACACATCTCGCTCTAAGACGACGCGTAATACATGAGGGGATAATAGTATCCCAGAATTCCCGGGTTATAGATTATGCCCGAAAGATAAGTTCTCTGCACCCAATAGGGGACAACCGCGTACAGCCATATATTGGGGGCCTGTTGATAGATAATATTATAGATTTGGGCAACCGAACGATTGATTGCTGCTTGGTTGGTTTGAAACGGCAGGTTTGCGGTGAGATTGTTCACCACCGAATTGTTGAACCAAGAAACATCGCCTCCTATTCCTCCGTACTGCACGTTGCTTTGAACAACCAAGTCTTGGTAAACTGGGTCAAGCCAGCTGGGGTACCAATACCATAGAAGCAAGCCCGGGTAACTTGGCGCTGTCCCCGGCTGTGATATGGCGGTCTCCTCTGCTTGAGTTGTCACCGGGTTCAGCGTGAACTGCAGGCCAACGTCCGAAAACATTATCTGCATTTCTTGGGCGATTTTGACTTCGGCCGGGTCATCGTTGGTATAGGTTATGCTTAGCTGCGGTGCTTTACCGTTGGGATTGATAACGGTGCCATTGGGCAGAGCCAATCTGAAGCCCAGACCGCTCAGGAGTTGAATGGAGTATTCAGGGTTAAAGTTGTATGGTGCAAGATTCGCCGGGTTATAATATGGAAGGCCAGGGCTAATGGGTCCAACATATTGTTGACCGTATCCCATTGCCACCGATGAAAGTATTTCTGAATAGTTCACGGCGTGAGCTAGCGCCAACCTGAAATTGGTTATGTTGTAGGGATACTGCTCAGTGTCCAACGCGGCCATTAAGAAGAGAAACTTTGGTGCGTTCGGAAGACTCACTACTTTTATTCCGGGCGTAGAGGCAAGTGTTGGAAGATAAGTTGGCGCAGGAGTTGGAATCGGTGGACCTTCCAAAAGAGAGGCTGAGTTACTTTCTATCCCCTGAATCATCTGAGTTGCCGCGGTTTCGTATTCGAGCACCACCACCGGAATCTTCGGTGTTGTAAGCATGATGTTGGTTTGGCTAGCAGAGAGTTTCGCGGCCCAGTAATTCGTGTTTTCGGTCATTGTTAAAACTTGGCCTTGCACATAACTCTTGACCGTGTATGGACCCGTGCCCATAGAGTGAGTATTCACATATGTGTTGGCTTGGTTGGGCACCACCCCGCCGTTTTGGTCCACAAACGCAGGGTCCACTTGACCCGCTCCCGGCACGCTCAGAACTTGCAGGAAATCAACGTATGGATTCACCAAATTGAACTCAACGCTGTATGGTCCAGTGACCACAACCGCTTGGTTCGGGTAACCCATTATTTTTTGCTGGGTCGCATTCGCCGCGTTAAAGTTGCTAAGAACATTCGCCAAGTCTTTGGCCGCTTGAATCTGGGCGAGAGTGGAGTTGGTGGGTGACAGTTGGTAACCCGCGGATTCCAAGGCACCCGCAACTCCCGCTGGAACAGCGTATCCCGTGGAATAAGCGGTTGTTCCGTTGTAAAGCAGATTGGTAAAATAAGAGGCGCCTATCTGATTCATGACAATTGTCCTGTAAAAGTTGAACCAGACCACGGAGGCATTGAACGCGTCACCGTTCATAAAATACGCGTTGTTGCGCAACGTAAACGAGTAACTGGTGTAGTCTGCGTTATTGTTCCATCCAGTTGCGAGGATGGGTGCAAATTCTGTTAGACTCGTGTAGTTGAACATAACCAAACCCTGATAAACATTAACCATAACTTCATCTTCTCCTGCAAAAAATCCCGAGGCGGGATCCACGGAATTCGGAGGCTCGTTTTCTATTACGACCAGCTGACTCCGATTCAACGGGCCAGACAACAAAGTTGTGCTAACATTACCTGTTTCACTAGCTCCCGATGAAACAGATGTTGACGCCGACGTCGACGTCGCGAAAACACTGCTTGTTCCTGTGGTCGATTGTTGCGTACTAGTGGTAGTCGAAACACTGGGTGGCCTGGTGGACTCAACGTACACAACGGCAACTATTGCTGCCACTACTACAACAGCAATCAAAATTGCAGCTACTAAACTACTTATTGCTCTGCTTAAGGCTGGCGCACGGGAGCGCATGACGCGTTAAACCATGACTAATATTAATAGCTTTTGGCAAACGAACTGGTTCATTTTGTCGCTTAGATGGTTAACAGGTAAAATTGAAAATTCGTGGACGAATACCGAACCAGTGGACACTACTCCTGCAGACTCACGGTATTCTGGATCCGAGTTGATAACTGCAAAGCGTTCTATTAGATATCAAACTTTGAAGAAATAATCATAATTATCAGTAAATTGTGGGAAAGTTTGCAAATAAAAATCATTAAAATAAATCCTATAGACAACTCGAAGCTTAATCTAGATGGCAGCCGCCCATTGTTATTTGAATTAGTAAGCAAGACTGCAACCACCATCAGTGAGGCAGCTAGTTAAGACAACAGACTTTAAATAAGCAGTAGTGTAATCGGTTAAATCATTCAGAAATGGTTGGAACCCAAACTTGTTTGTTAAACCTTGGCAGAAAAGTGTTTTATATGCGACTTCAATGCGCTTTGACCTGTCCTTTGACAAAAGGGTTCCAAAAGGAAGAGTGGTGTTTTCGGCGCGATGAGGCGTCGAATGTATCGGGAAACATTCTCTGTTTTCCAGTTGGACAGGAGTGGTAGCCGTGGGATTAGCTGGATACTTGATAAGGAGAGCATTTTACTCTTTCTTGCTTGTGTTGGGTTCAGTTATTCTTACATTTGTGTTGACCCATTTGGTCGCACCCAACCCAGCTTCGGTTTGGGCGGGTCCCCATGCTTCGAAATCGGTTCTTAAGGCGGTCATAGTTCAGTATCACCTGAACCAACCTGTACAGATTCAGCTATACTATTACCTCGTCGACTTTTTTACTTTGAACTTCGGTAACTCGCCCTATTTCAAAGAACCCGTTTCCTCTTTGATCGCAACGTATTTTCCGAGGACGCTCGAGTTGGTGTTCAGTGCTATGTTACTCACAGTGATACTCGGCGTGTTCACAGGAGCCTTTGCAGCTGCACACCAAGAAAGAGCGGGCGACCACGCCGTTAGAGCGGTTTACCTAGTGAGTTGGTCGATGCCTCCGTTTCTAGTGGCTCTGCTTTTCCAGTTCTTTCTTGCCTATACTCTGAAAATCCTTCCGCCAAACCAGTTGGCAAATCCAGCGCTGAGTGTACCCAAAGAAGTAACGGGTTTTATATCGATTGACGCGCTCATAGCAGGAAACTATACATTTTTCTACTCATCGCTCAGGCATCTTATACTTCCCGCTTTTTCATTGGCTCTTATCTCTTTCGGCATCATAACAAGAATAATGCGTTCATCGATGCTTGAAAGTTTACGCGCCGACTATGTGAGAACCGCGATAATGAAGGGTGTTGGACACCGGAGAGCAGTTTACGTCCACGCACTCAAAAACTCACTTATACCCGTTATAACCGTGATCGCGCTCACATTTGCGTTCCTAATCGCCGGCGCAGTGGTAATCGAAGAAGTGTTCAGCTACGACGGAATGGGTTATCTGATAACGCAAGCCCTCTACAACTTTGATTACCCCACTCTGATAGGATGCACCATTGTGATAACTGTTTCAGTAATAATCATCAATTTTGTGGCGGATCTGCTCTATGCCATTATAGACCCTCGGGTTAGGTTGGGTGATTGAACTGAGCCGTCTATTAGTGATTCGCAGGCTGGCTTCGAGGCCCGCCTCTCTCATAGGATTGGTCATAGTCGCACTCTTTTACGGCTGGTCGCTTGTCGAGGGTGTCATGCAGCTTATGGGGATGGTGTTGAACACCAAAAGTCTGGGCTGGATACTTCTTCCATACAACCCGTTTCAATCTAGTCTTTCACAATCGCTGCTTCCACCCTCGCTTCACCATCTTATGGGGACAGACGACTTGGGAAGGGACATTTGGAGTAGGGTGCTATATGCTGCGCCAGTTGATGCGGCCGTGTCTCTTTTGGTGGTCGGAGGAGGTGTGTTAATAGGTGGTTTGCTTGGGCTCCCGGCTGGCTACTTTGGAAACGGCGTCGAAGAAGTCAACATGAGACTCACGGACCTTTTCCTCGCCTTCCCAGCTCTGATACTCGCGCTGGTCATCGAAGCCACTCTTGGCAGAAACGTTGTCTACGCCATCGTAGCTCTTGTGGCTGTATGGTGGCCTTCATACGCTAGGCTTCTTCGTGCGGAAGCCCTCAAAATTAAGGGAAGAAAATTCATAGACGCAGCCATGTTATCGGGGCTTTCGGATACACGCATAATCACCAAACACGTTGTGCGCTCATCCCTTAACACGCTCGTGTCCTACGCCACAATCGACTTGGGAAACACAATTCTGGTTTATTCGATTCTTAGCTTTCTGGGCTTGGGATTGCCCCCTCCTGCCCCCGAGTGGGGAACCATGGTTGCCTCAGGACTGGAGTATTTTCCTCAATGGTGGTGGTACTCAATCTTACCAGGCATAGTCATAACCACAGTGGTGGTCGGCGCAGCGTTGCTGGGTGATGGTCTACGGGATATTTTGGCTGGTGAACTTTAGTTGACCAAGTTGCTGGAAGTCAAAGATTTGAGCGTGGACTACCAAACCGCCTCTGGAACGCTACACGCAGTACGTAGGGTGAACCTTTCAGTTAATGAAGGAGAGGTTCTGGGCGTGGTTGGAGAAAGCGGCTCGGGGAAAACCACCGTTGCCCTCGCCGTAGCGGGTCTTCTTCCCAGAAACGCGAGTGTTAACGACTCAAGCCAAATACTATTGGAGGAAACAAACATTTTGACGTCGAAGGCGTCGGATATCGACAGGATCAGGGGAACGGGCGTGTTCATGATATTTCAAGACCCATTTATGAGCCTCAATCCCCTTATGAAAATCAAGCATCAAATGATCGAAGCCATACGTGTTCGCTGTAAAAGAAGCTTGGAACCCTTCAACAGAGAAGAAGCTGAGCGCGAAGCTCTAGAAAGTTTGAAAAAGGTGAGAATAGGAGACGCGGACGACATCATGGAGCGTTACCCTCATCAGCTCTCGGGTGGACAGAATCAACGAGTGATGCTGGCAATGGCACTAGTCGAGAAGCCGAAACTCGTTATCGCAGACGAACCCACGACCGCCCTCGACGTGACAACTCAAGCCCAAATCCTCGACCTCTTCAAAGAGATCATTCGCAGCACAAAGATGTCCATGATGTTTATTACGCACGACCTAGCGGTTGCCGCAACAATCAGTGACCGGTTAGCGGTGCTTTACGGAGGAATGCTGCAGGAGAGCGGCCCCGCGAATGAGGTACTCTCGAATCCAATGCACCCCTATACTTTGGGGTTAATCAAAAGCATTCCTTCGAAGACAAAGGCTGAAGGTATGCTGGAAGCAATCAAGGGATTCTTCAAATGGGACGGCTTGGAACACATGTGCGCCTTTGCGCCAAGATGTCCCTTGGCACACGACGCATGTTTTAAAGGCGTCCCAGTTGCCACTGTAGTGAATGGCAGAGCTGTTAGATGTGTGAATTACGGTGAACAATACGAGAACTAACGAGCAAGTGTCTCTAGTGGTCGACAACGTGGTCAAAAGGTTTCAGCTGGGCAAAAAGAGCCTCTTCCGGTTCTTTAGCAAAAGGCAACGGTTCGTTACCGCTTTGGAAGGAGTCTCGCTGAGTATCAAAAAAGGGGAGACCGTGGTAATACTCGGCGAAAGCGGCTCGGGGAAAACCACTCTTGGAAGAATCATAGTCGGCTTAGAAAAACCCGATCAAGGCAAAATACTGCTCAACGGAGCGAAAGTGGTTTACGTGCGAGAACGAGGTGCGTTGAGGGGACGCCTACAAATGGTGTTCCAAGACCCAGGTGCGTCCCTCGACCCGTTTCAAAGCGTCGCCGACTGCGTCGCCGAGCCAATCCTCCAAAGTGGCCACAAAAAGGAAGAGATCACCAAAAAAGTCATTGAGTCATTGAGACTGGTTGGGCTCGAAGAGTCGTCTGCAAAAAGAAAAACATCGGAGTTAAGCGGCGGCCAGAAACAAAGAGTTGCAATCGCACGCGCAATAGTAAGCGAACCGGATGTCATAGTTCTGGACGAACCCACCTCTTCGATCGACGTGTCCATTCAGGCCCAAGTTCTAAATCTCCTAGTTGAACTTCAAAGGCTCAAGGGGTACACCTACGTTCTCATAACACACGACCCAAACGTGGCCAGATTCATGGCGGACGCTGTTGCCGTAATGTACCTCGGAAAAATAGTTGAGTACGGACCGTTAAGCAGAGTGCTTGACAACCCCAAACACCCTTACACCCAAGCCCTTTTGCTCTCGGCGCCAAAAATCACCGGGGCCACCTCTTCAAAACCCATTCAAGGCGAGCCCCCAAGCCTTATAAACATTCCACAGGGGTGCCGCTATGAGCCTCGCTGCCCCTATTCGATGGCCAAATGCAAAGAGAAGGAGCCAACACCGATTCAGATAGATGAGGCAAGGGTCAGCTGCTTCCTATATGAACAGACCCAATTGTGATTCGAAGAGTTTCTGAAAACTGCTTCCCACGCCTTCCTACATTTTGTGTCCCAAACTAAATTGAATACACGATCTCCGGTCACCCACTTTAAAACACATCAGCCGTCATATTGCGCAGCGCATGGCAACATCACAGGAAAACACCAAGCCAAACCATGATACAACTATAAGGGGTTCGCGGAGACTGAAATCCAAGATTCGAACGCTGCGAACCTGGCTTCGATACCCCGAAAAGCGTGGACTCCTATCAAACACCGTGTGACTTTGAGTGGGTTCTGACTCCTACAACCATGCAGCACATTTGTTCGAGCAGACAGAGACAGTTGCGTTCGTGGGGTTCTACGCAGTCGTGTTATAATACATCGTTGGGAAATAGAAACCTTCGAATGCAGGGTTGTAGAACACCCCTGACAGATATGTGCGCTGAACCCAGTAGGGCTTCAACGCGTAGAACCAGATGTACGGGGCTTGGCTGTAGGTTATATTGTAAACCACAGCAACATCGTGCCGAATTTCAGCTTGATTGGTCAGGTACGGCAACTGATTTGTCAAATTGTTGACCACACTGTTGTTGAACCAAGCAGTGTTCACAGGAATACCAGCGTTAGCTACATTAGTGAGCGCAACCAAGTCTTGGTCTATGGGGTCGAACCAAGAAGGATACCAGTACTGTATATAGAGAGAAGGATAGCTTGACGCGGTTCCTGGCTGAGACACGGATGCAAGTCCCTCTGATGTGGTCTCGCCCAGCAACTGCACGGGGATACCCACCTGGGAAAGCATGATTTGAACTTCTTGGGCTATCTTTGTCTCCGAAGGTTCAGCGTTCCAGTATGCAAAGGTGATGGTGGGCACAGGATTACCGCTTGGGTTGACAACAGTGCCATTGGCAAGGTTAAGCCTGAACCCAAGACTCTCGAGAAGGCTTATTGAAAGCTCCGGGTCATATTGATATGGCTGTAAACCGTCGGGGTTATAGTAGGGTAGTCCCGGCGAGATGGGTCCCACCATCGGAACACCGTAACCAGCTGCAACAGTCGAGATTATCTCGGAGTAGTTTATGGCGTGTACCACGGCCAATCTGAAATCGGTGATGTTTGTGGGGTATTTTTGTGTATCAAACGAAGCTTCAGGGAAACTGTAGGTTGGAGCGTTCGTCAAAGCGACGACTTTTAACCCGGTCACATTGGCCAAAGAATCGGCTTGCAGAGGTGACAGAACAGGAATGGGTGGACCAGCCATCAGTGCTCCTTCGTTGTTCTGCAGCCCCTGAATGATTTGGGAAGATTGCTGGAAGTATTCTATTACAACCACGGGTATATGAGCCGGTGCGATCATAATGTTCTGCTGGTTCTGTGGGATTTTGGAACCCCAGTAGTTGGGGTTCTTGTTCATAACCAACACTTGGCTTTGAACATAACTCTTCACGTAATAAGGAGCGGTTCCCACGGCTCCGTTAGCGGCTATATACGTGTTCGCTTGGTTTGGAGCCACGCCTCCATGGGAGTCTACGAATGCGGGGTCGACTTGTCCGCCCGCGCTCGAACTTATCAGGTATAGAAAATACGCATAAGGAACCAAGGAGTTGAACCGGACAGCTGTATTGTTGAGCACCACAACCGCTTGGTTGGGGTAATTCATTATGCTTTGAACAGTGGTGTTGGAGGGGTCAAAGTGACTCAAAATGTTGGCCAAGTCGTTAGCAGCCTGCTGCTGTCTTAGGCTAATGTTCGAGGTTGACAAAGAGTATCCGTTTGCAGCCAAGGCTTCCGGCAAGCCTGCAGGAACAGCGTAGCCTGTCGAGAAAGCCAGAGACGCATTGTAGAGGAAACCCGCGAAGAAAGAGGAGCCTATCTGATTCATGACAATTGTCCTGTAAAAGTTGAACCAGACCACGGAGGCATTGAACGCGTCACCGTTCATAAAATACGCGTTGCTTCGGAGATTAAACACGAAGGACGTATCGTTTGAATTCGAAGACCAACTAGTGGCCAACACCGGGTCGAATACATCTGTGCTTGTACCGTTGAGCTGGACGAGTTCTTGATACACATTTATGCCCACTAGGGTCTCCTCGGAGGAGAACAAACCCACGGGATCAAGTGTTCGTGGCCCGCCTATAGCTAGAACTGTAAGCTGACTGGTGTTGGGTGGTGCGGAAGCAGCACCGCTAGTGGTGGCTGTCGATGATGAAGAAGAGACCGAAGTGGAGGTGGAAGTGGTAGGAGCCGACGTGGACACCGAAGATATGGAGGGGGTGGCTGAGCTTTTATTGAACAGAACCAAAGAGGTGGTTAGGACCACCAATAATACGATTATGACGACTAATGCTACCGCCGTGAGCCGGGTGATTGCATTTTTTTGGTTATACATTAAGAAATAGGACAGAAATCATCGATTTAAGTGTTTTCCCGTCCCATCGTGAACCTTTCACTGTAAAATTTTTGCAGGTGTACCGCGACAAATTTATTAGGCAAAGAGAATACAGCTCCTATGCTGGGCAAACCCAAAAAATACAGTGGATACAAATCCTTCAGCTACCTGGAAGCAGGCAGAGATTATGAGGAATATGAACTGGTCAAAGAGATAGGACGGGTCCCGCAGTACATCGTAGAGGTAAGTAAGGCGGAGGAGGAGCGGGTCTGGGACATCCTGAACAAAAGCATCGTCATCTCACTGCATGACCACGGCGAACGCGACCCTGTGGACCTTTCGAAGTACCCTGACTATTACAGGCAGGCCAGAGTGGCCACAGGCTACGAGGGATTGGCGGCCTCTGGAATAGACGCGATGTTCGACGGGTTACAAGACGGCTCTTCGATAATTACGTCCAAAATGGGCTGGAAGTGGGAAGACGTGGTTTACGACTTGGGTATGCGTCTCAGCGATATAGCCCACCAAGACTTTGTGATTCGTGGTGAAAAGGTTGAGGACATAATTCGTGCTCACAATGAAGGCAAGCTCGCACTGATACCTCACATGGAAGGCGCGATGCCAATCGAAAATGAGGTGGACAGAGTGGACGTGCTTTATGGTTTGGGATACCGGTGCATGGGATTGGTTTACAGCGAATCCAATGCACTGGGCGGGGGACTCAGAGAGAAAGGCGACGGAGGACTAACCGAGTTCGGATACGAAGTGGTTGACCGCATGAACAAAATAGGCATGGCGATCGACCTAGCCCATGTTGGCGACGTTACGTCGCTGGACGCTATAGCGGCCAGTAGAACACCCGTGTTTATAACACACGCGGGCGCAAGGGCGCTTTGGGGCACAAAGAGGATGAAACCCGACAACGTGTTGCAAGCATTGGCGGAAAAGGGAGGGGTGATTGGTATAGAAGCAGCGCCGCATACGACTCTGACGCAGAAACATCCTCAGCATTCTATTGAATCTGTTATGGAACACTTTGAATACTGTGTTAAATTACTCGGAATAGACCATGTCACGCTTGGACCAGACACGTTCTTCGGCGACCACGTGGGCTACCACCGGATGTTTGCCAAGTACATGTCCATTACCCAAACTTCAAAGACTCTCCAATATGAGGAAGTGGAGTATGTTAAAGGCTTGGAGAACCCAAGCGAGTACCCCAACATCGTCCGTTGGCTGGTCAAACACGGCTATTCAGATGACGAAATCAAAAAGGCAGTGGGAGGCAACACGCTGCGGGTTCTAGAAAAGGTGTGGGTGTGAGCAAGCGTCTCTCATTCGCTGCCGCTATCCGCCTTAATGGATTAGTTCACCTCTCCTCTGGCAAGAGGGCTCCACCTTTTAAGGCGGGGTAGCTCGCGGTTAATATATCGCCCGCTCGCTTTTTGGCGCAAAATGCTGCGAAAGCGGCCCCTAAGATTCAGAGTGCCCATAGCTGTGTTTGTGTATCACTCGAATGTTCGGGGATCATGTTTGCCAACAACTCTACTGGAGGCTTAGAAGCGGGACACAACTATTGGTTGGACCAATAAGAGCCCGTGGTTCAACAAAATCCCTAAGTGTTCGACTCAAACTCATATATTGAATCAAACCTTGATTGACCGATGTGATGTCAAGAAGGAATGCACGGTTCTTCCAGATTTGAAAAATTGTTGTTTCACTGAGTTGGGTGTATTACTGTGAGAGAGCGGATCGTCTCCCACCAAGATGTAAACCAGGAATTGTTCAGACTTCTATCAAACAAGAAAAACTTGGAGATACTTTATGCATTGAGAAGTGGACCGTTAAACACTAGGGGTCTTTCTAAACACTTGGGCATGAGAGAATCCCATGTTTCAAGTCGTCTAAGTGTGCTTTTGGATAAAGGACTGATAAAAGATGAGGGCTGGAAGCGTGTTCAGGGAAAGAACGTGAAACTTTATTCACTCAATGTAACCTCTTGGGAGGTAAAACTGCTTCCAGAAGGGTACCAGTTAAAACTCAAGAGAAAAAGCGACATGAGTAACCTCGCCTCACACTATTACACCGCATTTGACCACAGTCCGCCGCGTACAAGCTTTCACTTTATAGGAAGAAAGGAGCACCTAAGACTGCTGGACTCATCAAATTGTTGCGCCGTGGTATGGGGTTTGGCAGGGATGGGTAAAACCAGTTTGGTGGCCAAGTATATGCACTCAAGGATTCCGAGAAACAAACCGATTTTCTGGCACACTTTCAGAGAAATGGACAGTTTCAGTCATTTGATTACAAAAATAGCCTTTATGTTGTACACCCTTGGAAGAGATTCGCTCCTCAACTTGATCAACTCGGGAGTGGCTAACGAATCAGCGAAGATCGACTTGGCCAAAAGAGAACTCGCTGAAATTCGGTCCGTAATGGTCTTCGACGACTATCATCTTTGCACGGACCCTTTGATACAAACGTTAGTGCGCGAGCTAATATTTGTGTCTGGCACGCGAGTGTTCGTCATTTCCAGAAAAAGACCCAACGACTTAGTCTACCGGAAAGGCGTCACTGAGATACGATTGGAGGGCTTTAGTTTGGAGGAGGCCAAACGTTTTCTCGAATCCAGACTGGGCAGCAAAGCCAAACAAGTAGATCTCTTCAACTCGACTCTAAGTGGTTTGAAGGGGCATCCACTAGCACTGGAAATATTTTGTCAATCACCCGTGTTTAAAAACGAAGTCACCTTGGAAGGACAGCCCATCCAAGACTATGTTGAAACCGAAGTCTTCAAGGTTTTGAACCCAGAAGAGACCACTGTTTTGACATGTGGCTCCGTGTTCAGAAAACCAGTCGCTCTTGAAGCTTATCGCATCGTAACCCCCGCCACGGTTCTGGGTGTTAGGAAAACGCTTCTGTCACTCGAACGGAAGGGACTCGTCATGCGAGTCGCAGAGAAATTTTTTATTCATGACTTAATACGAACCAGCGCTTATAACAGGTTGGAAAACCCAAGTGAAACGCACAGGCTAGCAGCCGAATATTATTTGGGTCTAAACGGCGTTAATTCAAGGTTGGAGGCACTCTATCATGCTGGGATATCCAACGACCAAGAAAGACTGGTTGAAATAATAAGAAAAGACGAGGGTTCCTTCTTAGATGCTGGACTCGCGTCCGCGTACATTGCAACGCTTGATTCGCTTATAAAGCATGTAGGACCCGAAAATGCCAGAACAAGGGGATGGCTTCTATGCTCAAGGGGCAACGCCTTTTCAAACGCTTGGGGGACGCTAGACAGAGCGATTGAAGATCTGGAAGCCTCCCTTAAGCTGGCCAACTCCTGCGGCGACAGAGAACTGGTTGTAAGAACTATGCTTTACCTAGGCCACGTTTGGACCGACAGAAACGACACTGTACGCGCTGAGAGTTACTACAAGGAAGGGCTTAAGATAGCCAGCCGCGAACAAGCGAACCAAGGGCTAACAGCGAATCTTAAACAGTCTCTAGCCGAACTGTTTGTGGTCAAAGACGACTACAAACACGCCCTCAAAGCCTACCTTGATGCGGCTCGTCTCCAAGAAAGGCTGGGAAATCGTAGGAATGCTTTGCTGGCACGTATCAGAATTGCACTTATTCATTACTGGCTGGGTGAAAGCGAAGCCTCACTTGCTTTACTGGAGGAGTTGGGCGACAGTGTGCTGGACACCAAAAATTACTTGTTAATTACTGGTTGGAACATGGGAATGGCCCTATCACTACACGATATCGGAAGAAAAAGAGACGCCCTTGAATATTTTGATTCTTGGGTAGAAACAGCCGAAAAAGTGACTATAAGCAAGCATCTTTCAGAAGCGCTTTCATTCAGAGCCATAAACAAGGCGGAGCTGGGGGATTTATTGGGTGCCAGAACAGATTTGGAACGCGCCTCCAAGCTAACAGAATCAACGGAGGGCGAAACGCGTGGCTTTCTGGAATTAGCCCTTGGCGTCGTAGCTATGAGAGAGGCAAAGTACGAATACGCATTGAAATGTTTCTCTAAAAGCGAAGCGCTGATTTCAAACAGCAAGTATTATGCTGCAATGCTGACCAGACTCAAGGGCGAAGTAGAGCTTTTAAGAGGAAACACAAGGCAAGCATTGAACCAATTCAAAAAAGCCAAGGATACCTTTTTGGAGATAGGCGCAAACAAACATGTGTCAAAATTACAAGAAATTATAAACACAATTAGGATTAAGAAAGCCGTGCATACAGTAAGATGATCAAACAAAAATGATCAACAAGTCCGCTGGTGCTCTTCCGTTGGTTAGAATCGATGGGGCATAAATTCCCTTTTGAAACATGAATTAGGGTGTTCGACTGACTCGGCGCTTTGCAAGCAGATAAAAAGCTAAGACCGCCGCAATCACTATGACCACTGCGGCGGTTACTGAAAGGTTCACATAGTTGTATCCAAAGCTCGCGCTCACGGTTGCGGGTGAATACACGACAAGCTGGACACTTGTTTCCCTGCCGCTTATGGCTCCTGACCAGCCAACGAATTCATAGAACAGCGGCGAAGCTTTTTCGCTTAGCACGACTTGGGTTCCCTGTGGTAAGTACAGAGTCTTTGTTGTTCCCCCGTTGACAGTGCCGTTCGTTGAACCATACTCGTAGTTAACGGAGCCGCCGCTGGCTACGTCCAGGGTTAGACCAGGGTAAAACACAGCCTCCTCATCTATTGGTGAAGCCACGGTCAGAGTGGTCACATTTAATGGTCCAGTGTAAGAACCTTGGCCGCTTCCGTTCCAAGCATGGAATTGCCAGCCCAAGTTGGACTTTGCCGTCAGAGTCAGCAAGCTCCCCGCGTTATACCAATTACTCTTAGGCGACACGGATCCACCGCCTTGAGCGTTGACTTGAACGGTGACGTAGAATTGGTGGATGTATACCACGGTTATCGACGTAGCCGATGAAACTGTTCCCGAAGTTGAAGAATTGGTCTCCCATCGCTCCAAGGCGTTGGATGTTGAAACCAGCGGATTGGTAATCGACCAGTTCGAACCGCTGTCAACCCATGTCTGCTGGTACGTGTCGTATAACACCTGTGAAAACGGCGTGCCAACTGCCGTCGCGCTGAACACCGGTGCGGGTGGAACTCCTCCCCCGACCACGTTGTAGTTCACCGTAACCAAGTATTGGTGATAGTAGGTGGCTTTAATTGCAGCGCTTGACAAAACAGTCCCATTTGACGGAAACGTAGCCCACCTTTCATTTGTGGTTGACCCCGGCAAAGGGTTTTGAAACCGGTACTGGGAACCCGCGTCGGCCCATACGGCTGCGCCCACTTCGGTCGATTTTGGAAGAGCGAATTCGTAATACACAACGGAGGGCGCTTCGTAACCCGCGCCACCGTTGACCACGGCGTAATCAAACATCACCAGGAATTGGTGGTAATAGGTGAACACAGTCGCATAGGTCGAAGTCACGGCTCCGCTTGTTGCGGAGCTGGTCGCCCACCTCTCGTTCGCAGTGGATCCGGGCAGCGTAAAGGACAGGTTCCAAGTGGAACCTGCGTCCAACCAAAGGATGACGGGGGACGTAGAGAGAGCGAATTGCTCTGTCGAGCCTGCTGAAACGTAGCTGAAAACAGGCGCCTTATAACTGGTACCGCCTCCCATTACCGCATAGTCCACATCAAAAGAGTATTGGTTATAATAGACTGGTTCAATCGTTGCACTCGAAGACACGCTTCCAGTAGGCGTGTTTGTGTACCATCTTTCTGCCGCGTTGGAGTTAGAAGCCGGATTGGTGAAGACCCAAGTCGAGCCGCTGTCAGCCCAAATTGGCGACGGGGCCGTACTTACAACGTAATTCAGTGAAGCACCCAATGAAAGATAGGTGAATGCAGGAGGAGTGGGAACCCCGCCGCCTTTAATGATATAAGAAACCTGCTCCAAAAATTGGTGATAGTAAGTGACTGAATAGTCGTTGCCACCCGAAACTATCTGATGCTCTAAGTCTGGAACACTTGAAGCGTAATATTCTTCAACGTTGGATGCAGACCACGCGTAATCGTATATTCTCACGTCTTCGATTTGGTGATCGAAATAGTTGTCGCCGCTATAAAATCCCCCTCCTATGTACACCTTAGAGGGCTGCACAAAGGGTGTGGAAGGTGTGAACGCAGCTTCGTAAACACCATTGACATAGGCCTTTTCGACTGTGCCATTATAGGTTATCACTATTAGGTTCCAACCATTCACTATGTGAGTAGAGGTCCAAGTCAAGTCGTCGTTCCAAAAAGAATTAACCAGTTGGTTGGGGGCATCACCAGTCCGAAGACAGTTCGACTCACCAGTGATGCCTGGCGTGCCCCAGCACAGTATCTCTCTATTGAATTCCGTCGAAGTCAAACCGTTTGGAAGATACACCCAAACCGACTTGGTAAATGGGCTTTCCCCAATCGGCACGTTTCGCCCCAGGGCCAAGACATATTGTGCCGAACCGCTAAAGTATAGGCAGTTTCCAAATTTACAGTTGCTACCGCTTAGCCAAACGGGTCCATTTATAAGTGTACCCGTATTCCCATTACCACTGAGGTCAAACGCAGTGGAACCCGAGCCTTCGTTGAGTGGCCAATAGGCCACCAGACCGTACGTCAGAGGCGAGGCACTGAATTGAGCCAGCGAAGACCCGCCGGTGGTCGAAACAAACGGTGCAAAGATTGAGCCAGAGTCCGCCCAAAAAGTGGAACTTGCGTAAACGTTCGCAGTTGTGATCGCCCCAAACTGAGTAAACGTGTAGCCAACCTGATTTGAATAATAACTGAGACTACCACCCGCTACGGTTGGTGAAAATGTGTTGCTGAATTGATCAAAATACACGACGTTAGAAGGAGAAGAAGTTCCGACGGTCCAAGACGTGACGTTTGTGGCCCATCTTTCGAGCGATGTTGACCCCGTTAAAGTGGCTGGCACGGTTATCGAAGTAACTCTGAGAGCCCAAATCGTTTGTTTGGAGGTGGAGCTGAGCGTCACGCTCACAAGCTGCGGGGAAGAGGTTGTGGAAGGAACCGCTGGCGCCGTAGTATAACTCATAACAGGGGGCGAATACCCAACACCTCCACCCACCACGCTGTACGAAACCAGCGAACTCAAAAGGTCATAGTAAAAATAGGTAAACGTTTGCGCATTGGACCCAGACACAAAGGACAGCTTCTGACAGCCGTTGCTATAAGAAAAACACCATTCTTCGGAGGAAGTGGAACCCGAGCTTTCTGCCGAAATTGTGACACTGGTTGAAGCTTCTGTACTGAGAGCCAAAGTACCACCTACATACTTGGCAGTCGATAGTACCCCACTACTGTTAGTATAGGTTACGGTGAAATAATTTGAGGTGCTGACGGATACTGAACCAGCAGCTGGTTTTAAAACAATGCTAACATTGGAGCCAGGTGCCGCGGAAACCAATGGGTCTCGCATAAAAGCAACCCAGACGCCAAGGAAAATGGCACAAACAACCAACAACAACATTAACGCGTAAAACTTCATCATCTGCTTTAGACGCGTTTTCGACCACTTAAACCTTTTCGCGGTGAGCCGATGGCGTTTCCGCATTTGGTTGCCGTGCGCCGCGTCTAGTTAGAGACAACACGCGAAACCCTTGCATAATATTGAAATGCGACTATGGAGCAGCATTTAACCAATACAACACTGAGCTTAGAAGAACCTCTTCTTGTTTTTCAGGAAAACATCGCAGAACCCAAAATAGTGTATCTGCATGGTTGGCTTCGCGGTTGAATCGTCAACTTAAAGTCGTAGCAACCGCTGCGTTTAATCCCCATTTCAATGAGGGGTTATCGCGGACGGATGTGTTTATGTGTTGGTTTTTGATATACCCCTACGGACAAGCATTCTCTCCTCAGCCGTGTGGGGAGAACCCTTTCCCCTTTAAGACTGAATAAATTAAAATGTGTGACTAGCTTTTGATACATTTATAAGCCGACTTGAGCGCTTGTGAGGATTTGGCCGCGAGTGACACGCCGAATTCGGTGTGGAAGGCCACTAAGCCTCTACTAAAGTTGACCGCATTACCCAAAGCGCTCTCTTATTCGGACATCGAGGGTTACAGTTGTAGCAAGAAAGGCTCCAGACAAACCACTTGGTCCCTGCTTATTCCTGTACTATCAATCTTTATGCAGAGTCGAAATTATCGTATCCACCTTTTTAATGTCCATTATTTGCACGAAGCGCAAAGCCGCACCAAGCGTTTCTGTGTTCATGGCTGGTAAATAGTATACATTCTTAAGCGGGATGTGTGAGGGGTAAGGGGTGGGATTTACGAGAAACATGGGGTTTCCAGTTTGTATCGGCTCACTCGTACCTATGTTTTCCTGCTCATCGGTTACAAGTAGGATGGTTTGATCCCCAAGGTCTTGGGTTGCAAGGTTGATCCCGCTCCTTACATTAGTTGCCCCGAAAGGCGCATTCTTCTCGATCTGCTTAATGCCCTCCACGCTCATGAGCCTTTCTTTGTCTTCGAGGTAGGCTCTATCACTGAATAGCACAAGCCTGTCGATTATTAGTGCGAAGGGTGAAATCATCGACATGACTCTTGTAAAGTAATTCCTCATAGAAGCGCTCACATCTATGACCACCCTAACCCTGCGGATAGGGAGGTCGAGGAGAAACTCCTTATAGCTTTGCTGCACAGAGTTTTCATAGAGTTCGGTTAGCCTCTGGGTCACCTTATTCAGTTGTGAATCGCTGAGTGCGAGAAGGGCGTTAAAGTACTTGTCACTCGTCAGGTACTTCGCTTCTCTTAACCGCTCAACCATCCAGTCTTCACCGAACCTTTCAGCCAAGCTTTTGGCCATGCTGAGAACAGCGTAAGCGGATATCTGCATATCACTGGGCCACTGTTCCTTTGGAATCGACGTCCTAATATAGTTGAAGTTCTTCGGCGATTTCAACGGATTCATAAGTCTATCCATTATTTCACTTGGAATTTTCGCGTGCGTTTTAAAAATCAGCTCCTTGAGCGGCCTTCTATCGCTTTCCACATAGTAATCAAGGTCTATACGTGAAAGGTATTCTTTGATTATGTGCTTAGCCCTTTTATTTGCGACACACCACTTCAATAGCTTTAAAACCTGTTTAGGAGGAAAGCTCGAAAGAGTCTCCGAGTCGAAAAGAAAAAGCGAACCCAGTAAAACCTGATCCTTAACACCCTTTTCGCGCGCACCGCGTATCACTCTTTGGGCGTATTCCCTCTTTGTTTCACTCATCATTTTGTGAAACTCCGCCGACTTTTTCAAAAGCTCTTCAGCTTCCATGTAAAAGTGCGGTGTGATTGTACCTGTGATGACAAGGGCAAGATACTGAAGCTCTTCAGAAAGTGCGCCCACCTCAAGAGGTGTTGGAACCCTTTCACTCGAAGCTCTTATTGTGGAAAAGCGCTTGGCCCAATCATAAAGCCAACTCATACAAACCACAATAAAGTGGGATGACTTTGCCTCCTTATGGGACCAAGATCCCCAACACCTACTAAACATAGGGCTGAAAGGAGGCGGCTACCCCACATCACCTATTAAACTGACACCTATATTTAACATTAAACTTTTAGATAACCTCTAGATAGCGTATTCTCACGCCGCTCTTATTCCCTGTTAACTCGTTCTTTCCTAGGGTCGCTTGGCCACCAATTGAGCCTCTTTGCGAGCACCATTATGGATGGCACAAAGATTAACCAAACCACGAACGTGTCCGTGAGTATGCCCAGCGACAGGGTGAACCCCATTTGTTGCAACAATCTGATTTGGGTCAGCACTAAGGCGAAGAAGACCGAAGACAAAATAAGGCCAAGCGCAGTTATCACCCCTGCCGTGCTTTCAGCGGTTCGAATTATGGCTTCCTCGTCCGAAACACCCTTGGTCACTTCTTCTCTCACCCTAACAATCATGAATATATCGTAATCCATGCCCACACCCAGCATCGTGGTGACCAAGAATAATGGCGCAAAAACGAAAACAGAGCTTCCCCCAATCTTATAGAACACCAGCCAAACCAAGAAAAGCGTCCAGGCTATGCTGCTTAGGATAGTCGCTATCAGTCTCAACGGCGTGAACGCTGACCTCAACTGAATGAACAGAACCACAAAAATGGCTGCAACGAGTAGCCCCACTATTTCTGGTAGAACCCTGAAAACGTAACTTATAATCGCCTGACTGTCAAGCGAACCGCCGCCGACGTAAATCGAGTAGAAAGGTGGCGCAACCTTGGCCATAAGGCCACTCAAACTTTGGGCTTCGCTCAGAACGGTGTCGCCAAAGGGGTCACCCGCGAACACCACCTTTAGGTAGACTGTTCGGTTGTCCAGCGACACATAGTTCAGCATAGCGCTTGCGAACTGTTCTCTTTCAGCGTTACTCATCGAACCAAATTCTGTGTAGGGTACGCTATAGTTGTAAGGCGTCAAGGGACCGTAAACCGATATGACGCCTTTCGTATCCCTAATTGTTTGGGTAAGGGTGTTCAGAGTTCTCAATTCGGTTTGGTTGAACACGTTGCCCCCTTCACTGAGCGCCGAGGGCAAACGTATGACCACGTAGGTCGGAACAAGAGTGCTACCACCAAAGTTGTTTGTGATCTGGTCCAGACCAGTCTTCCCGGCGCTGTTAGGGGTTAAGCCCAGAAAGTTGATGTTCACCGGTAAAGTGACTGCGACGGCAGCTGTGAACAAAGTGAAAACTATTAGCACAGCTAATACCGTCTTCGGCTTTGCTACGGCTTTCTTGGTAACCCCAGAAAGAGCGGACGGTTTATAGCCAAAGGAGCGTTTCGGCCAGAACACGCGTCCTCCAAAGGTGAGCATGATGGGTGGCAAAAGCGTGAGCGACGCGGCCAATATTACAGAAACAACTATTACGTTTGCGGAGCCGACATCACTGAACAAAGGTATACCCGCCACTGAAAGCACCACATAAGAAAGCACCACTGTTAGCCCACTCGTGAACACGGCTTCACCCGCCCATTTCGTCGAAACTCTAACGCCTTCCTCCTTCCCGCGGTGGAGCTCCTGTCGAAATCTGTTTAGGAGCAGAACTGAGTAATCTGTTACTAGCCCCAGAGCCAAAATCAGGATCACCAAGGGGCTGATGAAACTCAGCGTCTGCCCTTCAATCCTACCAAGAACAATGTCTATTAGACCAAAGCCCACCAAAGCAGAGACACCGAACAACACTGTTGGAATGAGTGCCGCAACCGGAGACAAGAAAAACAAACCGGCCACAACGATTGCGGCTGCCAATCCGAAAGGTAGAGCGAATTTCTGGCTGACGGTTACGACGCTCTGGATTCCCGCGTTGACTATGGCGTCTGAAGTGTAAAATGTTCTGAAATCGGTCGAGTTATAAGAACTCACAATCGATTCAAGCATCGAGGTCGCGGTGGCGGAAGGAGGAGCGGAAAAGGAGAGAGTGATTATGGTAGCGTTCCGTCCCTGGTCCACCAATTGATTCACAACCCCTTTGGTAGGAGTCACCGGCAGACCCGCAAAAGAAGTGTTCTCAAGCAGAAGTACCCCTATGGTTTGTGGCGTTAAAACGGTTCGATAAAGCTGTCTTAAGAGAATCCCGATTTCGGAAGAATTGTATTGGACCAACGGCTCCTGTGACAGCGCGGTTAAAATCGAACGGTAGACAAGACTGATGGATGTGTTTCTCAGAAGAGAAGTATTCACGGGATAATTCACCAAATAGGCCTGCGCAATGAATTCGTCCAGTGTCTCATTCAGGTTGGTTTCAACGTTGTGCACCACTTGTGGATGGTTGAGTTCAAGTGACCTCACAAACAGAAACTTTGTAAGGTTCTCTAGTGACACCAGGCTGGGCTGGGAACCCAGATTTGAAACCAACGAAAGGAATTGTTTGGGTGCGAGCCCAAACGTGCTGGAAATGTTTTCGGACTCGGTTTGGGTCATATACTGCTCGGAGAGATTCACCGCTAAGCCGAGGGCCAAGGCCTCCGTTGCATTTGGTCCCAGAGAGTATGCATCAAACAGAAAAGCGGTTTGGTTAAAATTGTGGTAGACAGGCATTTCTGAGGTGTTGGACAGATTTCTGGAGAACACGCTTACGACATAGTTTGCGAGAGTGGAGTGGCTCACCGGGTAACCCAGAGCGATCAACTGTTCAATGAACAGACGGCTTGTCAGGTTGAAGTGGTCTAACAGTGTGTGTACGAATTCTTTGGGCAAAGCGTTTGAAAATATGTTAGCGGTTGCGTTGACGAGTTTGTCAGCGTTCGGTGGATTACCCAAATCGTACGCGTCGTTCAGAAAGGCGCTGAGGGAAACGTTGAGTTTCGAATAGAGATTGGTGGAAAGTTGCGGATCCGACTGGTTGAGCTGTTCACCCAGATAGTTCAACACAAATTTCTGTAAACCTTCGACGGGTACATCATAGAAGGCGGAATCCACGAATTCGGCTTGTGCGTTGGACAAGTTTCTGGTCACAAAATACAACGCCAAACCATCTATTGCACTCTGTGAGGGGTGGGGACCCAGATGAAAGCTGGCCTCGACGAACACCAACTGAGACCAGCTCAAACCCGCTGTGGCTATACGGAGAGTCAAGGAGTTAAGGAGATTGATGTCGCCAAAATCCGTGATGTTAAGGGCTTCCTCCAGTGAGCCCAAGAAAGCCGTTTGCTGCTGGTTTAACCCGCTGTCATCTGCAAATACCGAAAGTGCGTTGTTCACCGCTTTGTCTCCAATAGAGTAGATTTGCGGATAAATGCTGGACGGCGACATAGGGTTCGTGAGGTTACCCCATTCTCTGTAAAAGATGGTGTAGTAAAGCTGAGCCGAAGTTTGACCGCCAAAATTCTGCGTCTGCAACACATAGGTTCGATTCGCGATAAAATTGATCGACGAAGCGTTCAGACTGGGGTTGGCCTCAAAAATTTGCATCCAGACCGATACGTAGCCAAACGGGACTCCGTATAAAAGCTGGGCCGACTGGTTCACCTCTGAAAGAAGCTGGTAGAGCTGAATATTTGTGGCCCAGATTTGCGACGCGACGGTATCAACCTGCTGAATCGATTCAGTCGCACTGGACTGTATCCGATATAGTTTGGCGTTCAAAACTGTGAGATTATTCTTCAACTGGTACACTTGTTTGCTCAGCGTCGACAATGCTTCAGAGAAGTTCTGCATCGCGGAGTCCAGCCTGCTAAGATTCGCGGACAAAGAGTATATTTCCCTGTTGAATGTTGACAGGTTCTCTTCCAAGCTGTGCAATGCGTAGGCGGTGGAATTCAACGACGCTGCTGAATAATTCAAACCCTTAGAAGAATTTTCCATAAAACCGCGTAGAAGCAACAGCTCAGTAGAATAAATCGATGAAGAATTGGTGAGACCGTAGGTGGACAGGTGCTCAAAGAGAGAAGCGTTGAGCTGTGAATACCGAACATAGAATTGGGGTGCCAAAACATCTTTTCCTTCCAAAACAATGTAAACAGTGGTGTTCGAATTACCTTGAGCCTTGAACGCCGTGGACACCAAATTTTCAGCGGTTTGACTCTCCTTGTTGGAAGCGGGAACACTTACAGAATAGGAAATCAGATTTGTAGCTGCTAAGGCGAATGGTGCCAACGCAATCATAAGCAGAATCCAGACTAAAATCAAAATTTTACCCCGTTTCACAATAAACCTTGAATAAGCATCGAAAACAGAATCTATGGACACCAAATCGCAAGATCTACCTCGACGACACCAGAGACGATTTTGGAGGATAAGTCACATAAGAGTTTCGCAAAAAGATAAACTGTGTTTTTGGATGCCAAAACGTCCAACACAGTCACCGTGTACGCGGACGAATTTATTTTCACACAAAAGCAGAAGCGGTGGGGAAGGCTGATATCCTCTCCTCCCTTAAGAATCGGAGGTTCCCGGCTCGTCGAAGCTCTGCAAGGTTCTCATCCCACCGGGCTTGGTATTGCTTTTTGCCACGTCACTAGGTGCAGAAGACATAATGTTTTATCACGAAATCAACCATGATGAGCTTTATTAATTTACCTTTATCACCACCTCAAGAAGCCAGTAATCAACCATTCGGGTATCTCTCCCACTTTCCTCATTCACCCCTACAAATGG